>Ga0315298_1004125_pt1 | contig 22114 bp, 21 predicted proteins | sample WHS_1_MG_FD_203077 | JGI IMG/M metagenome (GOLD analysis project Ga0315298, IMG submission 203077) | Extremophilic microbial mat communities from Washburn Hot Springs, YNP, Wyoming, USA - WHS_1_MG | ecosystem: Environmental > Aquatic > Thermal springs > Hot (42-90C) | place: USA: Wyoming...
TGAAACCGCGTCAGTTGGTGGCTCACGGTCCTGAAATCCGCGAGGGACTCAAAGAACGTCGTCGGGCTCGCACGTATCAACTGACCCGATACCCATGGGAACGTATTGCCTTAAGTTAGCGCCTATGATGAGCCCCCCCCCGGGTTGGTCGGTCACACTGAATGTTAACAAAGAGCCGCCCGGCCCGGCCCCGGATCCGAGCGCTGAACGTTCAACGCCAAACTTTGGACTGAAGCCGCAAGCGAGGGTGGCCAATTGACGGGAGTAGTGCCTTCAGGTGGAACAGTTTCATGAAACGAAACACGTGCACTGTTCAGTGGTCTGTCTGTGTTCCGCGTAAACGCGGTACTCTAACAGCGATCGGTTGTCCCGCGCCACAGACGATGCCGCGCCCGCGGCTGTTAGAGTCCCGCCTTTAGGCGGAACAGTTTCATGAAACGAAACATGGGCACCGTTCAGTTGTCTGTCTGTGTTCCGCGTAAACGCGGTACTCTGACAGCGATCGGTTGTTCCACGCCACAGGCGATGCGATGCCCGCGGCTGTTAGAGTCCCGCCTTTGGGTGGGGGAGTTCAGTACGGGGTCTCGCTCAGCGACGCGTGGTAGATGAGGGGGGTGACTATGGACCATAGACCATAGACCATAGACCATAGACCTCAGCGCGGCGCGACAGAGCGCTCCAGTTGCAATGGACAATTTTATCTCGCTGCGATCATTCAGTTGCGACTTCGCCGCGCTGAGATACGTGATGCGTGAAACGTGGCGCGTCCGTCGCTGTTAGAGTCCCGCCTTTAGGCGGAACAGTTTCATGAAACGAAACATGAGCACCGTTCGGTTGTCTGTCTGTGTTCCGCGTAAACGCGGTACTCTGACAGCGATCGGTTGTTCCGCGCCACAGGCGATGCGATGCCCGCGGCGGTTAGAGTCCCGCCTTTAGGCGGAACAGTTTCATGAAACCAAACATGTGCACTGTTCGGTGGTCTGTCTGTGTTCCGCGTAAACGCGGTACTCTAACAGCGATCGGTTGTCCCGCGCCACAGGCGATGCCGCGCCCGGGGCCGTTAGAGTCCCGCCTTTAGGCGGAACCAGTTTTATGAAACCAAACACGTGCACTGTTCGGTGGTCTGCCTGTGTTCCGCGTAAACGCGGTACTCTGACAGCGATCGGTTGTTCCACGCCACAAGCGATGCCGCGCCCGCGGCGGTTAGAGTACCGCCTTTAGGCGGAACCATTTCATGAAACCAAACATGAGCACTGTTCGGTGGTCTGTCTGTGTTCCGCGTAAACGCGGTACTCTGGCGGCGAGGGGTTGTCCCGCGCCACAGACGATGCCACGCCCACGGCTGTTAGAGTCCCGCCTTTAGGCGGAACCATTTCATGAAACCAAACATGCGCACTGTTCGGTGGTCTGCCTGTGTTCCGCGTAAACGCGGTACTCTGACAGCGATCGGTTGTCCCACGCCACAGGCGATGCGATGCCCGCGGCTGTTAGAGTACCGCCTTTAGGCGGAACAATCTCTCCAAAAACCCTGTTTGCGTTTATTTGTTTCTTGAATCACAGGTCGGGAGGGTCCCAAGTCCTGCCCATGTTCAAAACAGGATACTCGCGCCACCGTCGCATGAGTTCTTCCCTTCCCAGCGACTCGAAATAATCATGTGCGCTGCTCCACGGCCAGTCCAGCCATCGCCTAACATATTGGTGACGCACCGGATTATGATGGATGTAATTAACGGTCGCGTGCAAATGCCTCTCCGACCTGATAGGCTTGTCCAAGCAGCGAAAAAACACGCGCCGACCGCGCAAGCCTTCCTCGGCATTCCATTTGTACGATGTCAGACCATGAAAACGCCCGACGCTACGAACCAGCTCCAGATTATTCTCTGTCAACACAAGCACATGGTAGTGATTGGGCAACACGCACCATGCCAGGATTTCTCTGACTATCGACTTTAAATGAGCCAGCAAACATTCCGTGAAGTCGCACATTCGGTCCAATGAAGTGCCAATGTAGGGCTTGTGCTCGTAACAAGCCGCGGTCAAATGAATGGCTGTTTGCGGGACGCGGACGTGAGGCGGGCTATGCCATGGGCGTTTTCTATCTAGCCGCCATTTCAGAAGTTCGTGTCGTTGTTTATCTGTGAGTCTGCGCCATATATAACCACGGGAATGGTCCACAAGATGTCCTGTCACGGGCCTTGTTCTTGTAGCCAGTCGCAGCAGGATCTCAAGCAGGAAATTCACGCCACAGCCAATGCACTATGTTGAGCCATACCGTGATTGCCGCGTAAACGCGGTACTCTGACAGCGATCGGTTGTTCCACGCCACACGCGATGCCACGCCCGCGGCTGTTAGAGTCCCGCCTTTAGGCGGAACCATTTCATGAAACCAAACACGTGCACTGTTCAGTGGCCTGTCTGTGTTCCGCGTAAACGCGGTACTCTAACAGCGATCGGTTGTTCCACGCCACACGCGATGCCACGCCCGCGGCTGTTAGAGTCCCGCCTTTAGGCGGAACAGTTTCATGAAACGAAACATGGGCACCGTTCAGTTGTCTGTCTGTGTTCCGCGTAAACGCGGTACTCTGGCGGCGAGGGGTTGTTCCACGCCGCACGCGATGCAGTGCCCGCGGCCGTTAGAGTCCCGCCTTTAGGCGGAACCAGTTTTATGAAACCAAACACGTGCACTGTTCGGTGGTCTGCCTGTGTTCCGCGTAAACGCGGTACTCTGGCGGCGATCGGTTGTCCCACGCCACAGGCGATGCCGCGCCCGCGGTTGTTAGAGTACCGCCTTTAGGCGGAACCAGTTTTATGAAACCAAACATGTGCACTGTTCGGTGGTCTGCCTGTGTTCCGCGTAAACGCGGTACTCTGACAGCGATCGGTTGTCCCGCGCCACACGCGATGCCACGCCCGCGGCTGTTAGAGTACCGCCTTTAGGCGGAACCATTTCATGAAACCAAACATGTGCACTGTTCAGTGGCCTGTCTGTGTTCCGCGTAAACGCGGTACTCTAACAGCGATCGGTTGTTCCACGCCACACGCGATGCCACGCCCGCGGCTGTTAGAGTCCCGCCTTTAGGCGGAACAGTTTCATGAAACGAAACATGGGCACCGTTCAGTTGTCTGTCTGTGTTCCGCGTAAACGCGGTACTCTGGCGGCGAGGGGTTGTTCCACGCCGCACGCGATGCAGTGCCCGCGGCCGTTAGAGTCCCGCCTTTAGGCGGAACCATTTCATGAAACCAAACATGTGCACTGTTCGGTGGTCTGTCTGTGTTCCGCGTAAACGCGGTACTCTGACGGCGAGGGGTTGTTCCACGCCGCACGCGATGCCGCGCCCGCGGCGGTTAGAGTCCCGCCTTTAGGCGGAACCAGTTTCATGAAACGAAACATGGGCACCGTTCAGTTGTCTGTTTGTGTTCCGCGTAAACGCGGTACTCTGGCGGCGAGGGGTTGTTCCACGCCACAGGCGATGCCGCGCCCGCGGCCGTTAGAGTCCCGCCTTTAGGCGGAACAGTTTCATGAAACGAAACATGGGCACCGTTCAGTTGTCTGTCTGTGTTCCGCGTAAACGCGGTACTCTGACAGCGATCGGTTGTTCCACGCCACAGGCGATGCGATGCCCGCGGCTGTTAGAGTCCCGCCTTTTTTTCGTCTCTTTTCGTTTTTTTCGGCTAACCGAAAGAATCCGAAAGTGATTTTTCGGTGATAGCCGAAAAAAGAAAAAGAAGAAAAAAACCTTGTGGTTGGGCGGTGGGCTGACGGGCTTTTTCGGTAAATGCACTGCATACGTCCCAAGATTCTGCTTGCTGAGCCCGACCGGTTCAGCCCTCGCGCGCTTGCGGCTTTGACTGAATGGGCGGAGGTCGAATCGCGTCGCCCTGTCGGTGATTCGCTCAGAGCGGCGTTCGAGAATTACGACATTGTCTGGCTCCGGCTTGGTTTCCGTGTGACCTCTGAAACAGTTCGCTCGCCTGTTCGATGTCGCATCGTTGCCACAGCGGTCACCGGCCTTGATCACATTGACCTCGATGCGTGCAATGCGGCGGGTATTACCGTTGTAAGTCTGCGCGGCGAAACTGAGTTCCTGCGTGAAATCCGAGCCACTGCAGAGCTGACGATCGCACTCGCACTTGCTCTGCTGCGCAGGTTGCCAGCGGCGTGTAGGTCCACCCTCGACGGGCGATGGGATCGAGATCAGTTTCAGGGCCGCGAACTGTACGGCAAGACAGTGGCGATCATCGGCATGGGCCGTCTTGGCCGGATCACCGCCGGGTACTTCAAAGCTTTCGGGATGACAGTCCTCGGCCATGACCCGTATCAAGAATTCCCGTCGAACCTTGCACAGGCAGTCGGATCCTTGCCGGAAGCCGTCGAACAGGCCGACCTTGTTAGCGTGCATGTCAACTACCATGCCGCGACAAGGCACCTGATCAACAGAGGCGTCTTTGCGGCCATGAAACCCGGGACAGTGCTGATAAATACCTCGAGGGGCGGCGTGATTGATGAAACTGCGCTTTTGGAAGCGCTGCGCTCCGGTCGGCTTGCCGGCGCCGCGCTCGATGTGGTCGATGGAGAGCCGCATGTCGGACCGGATCACCCTCTGATTTTGTACGCTCGTGAGCACGACAACCTGCTGATCACACCTCACATCGGCGGAAACACAATCGAGTCGTTTGAGAAAACCGAACTGTTCCTTGCCCACAAGGTCAGGGAAACCTGGAACGCGATGACAGGATACAGCACCGGTGGGGTTCTACGTTGAGAGTTGAGCGTTGTACGTTGTACGTTGAACCTTGGTGCGCTCCGAGAAGTTGTGTGAATCCGGGTATGAAAGTTCTCCCAGGCCGACGGTGAACCGGTGGGCGTTCAGAAAGAAAGAACTGAATGGCAAAGTCTGGTCAACAGCCCAAGACCGAGGTTTGCTCGACCCAAGGAGAATCTGACTGCATTACCGGACCAAGACCACTAAACTTCATTCCGGTGAGATTTCCAGGCTGAGAACAATTCAGAAAACTCGAGGTTCTGCGGTCCACCGAAGAACAGCACGCCAAAGGCGGATTTGCGCGAGTGTCAGGGGCTTGATGAAACAGATCATTGCGTGCTACCTCTGATACATGAATTCCTTGAAACGTATCACGGTCAATTCCGCTCATTGCGGCGGACGACCCTGCATCCGTGGCATGCGGATCCGAGTTAAGGATGTCCTGGACATGCTCGCCGCCGGGGCAACCGAGGAGGAAATCCTGAAGGATTTCCCGGACTTGGAGCAGGCGGATATTCGCGCCTGCATCGCCTACGCTGCATTACTATATTAAGAAATCGATCATTTTTGCGAAGATTTTCAGACTGCGAGTTTGCTCAATTTGTCACCAGAGTGCGGCCTTTGGAGCCGAGTATAATATTGGATAATCTGCGCCGAAATTGCAGATCAGCGCGTGCTTCGAGACTTTTGCCTTCTAACTTTTCGGCCACTGATCCCGCTCGCATTTCCCCATTTGGCGACGAAGTCGCCCCTTTCAGCGCGGCGCGACAGAGCGCCCAGCTTGGAACGAACGCCTTTACCTCGCCCGGATCATTCGGTTGCGGCTGCGCCGCGCTGAAAGTAGATGTGCGACTGATGGGGCGGGGCCTTTTTGGGGATATTCTTGTGTTGGACGCGAGCTTCGAGTATGCTTTGTCAGTATGAACCACGGCGCGATAACAGAACGCGTTGACCGACTCGAGGCCACATTCGAACGGTTCATCCACGAGATGACCGTCAGCAACGAGCGGGCAGAGGAACGAATGGCTCGGTTTGAACAGGAAATGCGCGTGTTTAAGGACGAAATGCGCGCTTTCAAGGACGAAATGCGTGCGTTCAAGGACGAAATGCGCGTGTTCAAGGATGAAACGCGCGCTTTCCAAGACGAGATGCGCAAGGATCGGAAAGACCTCAACAAAAAGTGGGGTGAACTTGCCAACAAAATGGGCACTATCGTCGAGGACATCCTTGCTCCCAACCTGCGCAGACTGGCCGTTGAGCATTTCAATTTCCCGGTGGTGCTGGATTTCATGATTCGACGTTGGCGGCGCCGTCCTGACAATCCGTCGGTGGAGGATGAATTCGACACAATCGTTGTTGGACCGGACGCGGTGATTCTGGGGGAAGCGAAATCATCGCCTTCGACCGAACACGCAGATGCTTTTGCAGCCAAGGGGCGGGACTTTTTCGAGTTTTTCCCCGAGTACAGGGGGCGACGTCTGATTCAGGTGTTTGGGAGCTGGTCGATACCCGAGCAGGTGATTGTGCGGCTGACCGGGCTGGGCATCTACGCGATGCAAATGGGGGAAGAAACGATGGAACTGGTCAATGCAGCGGAGTTGGAACGAGGGCTGAGTTGATGTTGGGAAAGCCGGAGCCCGTTGTTTAAGCAGGGTCAATCGCTCTGAGAGCGCGCCCTGCAGCCGAGCCACACAATCTCGTTCTTCGGCAATGCCAATCCTCGGCATAATCCCGGCTCGGGCCGGATCGAAACGTTTGCCCCGCAAGAATGTCCTTCCTCTTGCGGGCAAACCGCTTGTCTGCTGGGTGATCGAAGCCGCGCGCGCAGCGCGGTGCTTGGACCGGTTGGTTGTTTCGTCCGATGACCCGGAGGTGCTCGTGCTTGCCGGTCGTTACGATCCGTCCATCGCGTTGCAGAGGCCGCCTGAGCTCGCCACCGACACCGCGCCTGCCATCGACTATGTTAAGCACGCGCTTGGTTATCTTGAGCAGCGAGGCGAAGGACCCTTCGGGGTGATAGTGATTTTGCAGCCCAGCTCGCCGCTTACCCAAGCCGAAGACATTGATGGCACCGTACAACTGCTGATCCGCACCGGTGCCGACACCGCAGTGTCGGTTGTTCGACTCGATCACGCGATCCATCCGGTGAAACTGAAGATCATGCAGGGCGACAAGCTGTTGCCGTACCTCGAGGAAGAACACGGTCGGATGGCTGCGCATGAACTGCCGGTGTTGTACGTCCGAAATTGTGCTGTCTATGCGACGCGCCGGCATGTGATCGAGTCGGGCCAAATTATTGGTACTGATTGTCGCGGTTACGTGATGCCGCGCGAACGGTCGATCGATATCAATACTGATCTGGACTACCGGTTTGCCCGGTTTCTAATGGAAGACAAGAGCTGTGGATGAGGGACGGTGTTTCGGTGGTTCGGTGGTTCGGTGTTTCGGTGTTTCGGTGTTTCGGTGGTTGAGTGAACATGGTGTTGAATCCAAGAAGCAAACCGGTACGGGTGAGAAACATGAAAGTGGATTCCTGGGCGGAACTCGAGGTTTACAAATAGTCGTTCGCACTGCAGCAGCAGATATTTGAGGTCACCAAGTCTTGGCCCAAAGAAGAGATGTACGCTCTCACGGATCAAGTGCGCAGGTCTTCGAGAGCCGCAGGCCCGAACCTTGCAGAGGCCCGGGCCAAGCGCCGATACCCAGCGCACTTCCTTTCGAAACTCACCGATGCAGATTCTCGCTTGCAGCAAAAGATCCACTGGCTCGCGTCCGCTCAGGCCTGTGGCTATATCGATGAAGATGAGTCGCTCCAACTTCACGCGCAGGCAGCCGCAGCGGCGCGCAAGCTCGGTCCTATGATCAACCAGTACGAGAGCCTTTGCTTCTGACCACCGAATTACCGAACCACCGAATTACTGAATTACCGAATTACCGAAACACCGAATTACCGAAACACCGACCTGCCCCCTATCCCATGAGCCGTATAATCGTCACTGGCGGTGCCGGATTCATCGGCTGTAACCTTGTCCGTCTCTTGATCAATGAGACCGACCATTACGTCCTCAACCTCGACAAGCTCACCTACGCGGGTAACCTGCAATCGCTCGCCGACATCGCGGGTTCACCGCGATACAGCTTTGCCAGGGTCGATATCGCCGACGCCGCAGCAGTACGCGGGCAGTTCGCCAAATTCAAGCCCGACGCCGTGATGCACCTTGCCGCCGAATCGCACGTGGACCGGTCCATCGACCGCCCTGCGGATTTCATCCAAACAAACCTTGTCGGCACGTTTACCCTGCTGGAAGCCGCGCGTGAATACTGGACCGGGCTTTCGCCCGATCGCCGCGCCGCGTTCCGGTTCATTCACATTTCGACCGACGAAGTGTACGGGTCGCTCGGACCCGGTGACCCGGCGTTTACCGAATCCACCCGATACGCTCCGCACTCGCCCTACAGCGCCAGCAAGGCCGGGTCAGATCACCTTGCTCGAGCGTGGCACGACACCTACGGTCTGCCGGTAATCGTCACCAACTGCTCGAACAACTACGGTCCATACCAGTTCCCGGAAAAACTCGTGCCAACCGTGATCCTGAAATGCCTGCGTGGCGAGCCGATCCCTGTCTATGGCCGGGGGGAGAACATCCGCGACTGGCTGTATGTGCGGGACCATGCGAGAGCGCTGTTGACCGTGCTTGAGCGCGGCCAGCCGGGCGAGACCTACAACATCGGCGGCAACAACGAACAACGGAACATCGACCTTGTCCGAATGTTGTGTCGGATTCTGGACGAACTGCAACCCCGCAGCAACGGTCGGTCGTACGCCGATCTGATCACCTTTGTCGAGGACAGGCCCGGCCATGACCTGCGTTATGCGATAGACGCTTCGAAGATCAAACGCGAGCTCGGCTGGACCCCGCAGCAGGACCATGAATCCGGATTTCGCAAGACCGTCCAGTGGTACCTCGATAATCGCCAGTGGTGGGAAGCCATATTAAGCGGCGAATACAGGTTGCAGAGGCTTGGGAAGCTGTGATAGATGCAATACCGGAAGATGGGCGGTTGAGAGGGGACAGGGGACAGGAGACAGGAGACAGGGGACAGGAGACAGCAAGACATATGGGCGTGAGGTCGGTGAAAGAACTGGAAGTATATCGTAAGGCTTACGAATTGGCCATGGCAGTGTTCGAAATCTCCAAGCGTTTTCCAGCCGAAGAACGGTTCGCTCTGACAAGTCAGATCCGGCGGGCTTCGAGGTCTGTTTGCTGTAACCTCCGGGAGGCTTGGGCCAAAAGACGTTACGAAGCGCACTTTGTATCCAAACTAACCGATTGTGACGGAGAAGCGAACGAGACTGACACCTGCTTGGATTTCGCTCGGGACTGCGGTTATATGTCCGACGAGGAGCACGGGATGCTCAGTGGGCTTAATGCCGAAGTGTGTCGAATGCTGGGCTCGATGCTGAACAATCCAGCCCCTTTTCTGATCAACCAGCATTCACATACTGACTCCTGACTCCTGACCCCTGACTCCTGACTCCTGTCTCCTTTCCCCTGCTCCCAGCCGTCTCGAACACAACTGTTTCCAAAGCATGAAAGGAATCCTGTTGGCCGGCGGTTCAGGCACCCGACTGCACCCGCTGACAAAAGCTGTCAGCAAACAACTGCTGCCTGTCTATGACAAGCCCATGATCTATTACCCGCTCAGCGTCCTCATGCTGGCGGGTATCCGCGATGTCCTCATTATCTCCACCCCGCACGATCTGCCCCAGTACAAACGCCTGTTCGCCGACGGTTCACAGCTCGGCATGCGATTGGCCTACGCCGAACAACCCCGACCCGAAGGCATCGCCCAGGCATTCATCATCGGACGGCAATTCCTCGACGGCGGCCCCGCGTGCCTGATCCTCGGCGACAACATATTCTTCGGCCAGGGTTTTTCCCCCATCCTGCGCAAAGCCGCCAAACTGAAAAAAGGTGCGATTGTCTTCGCCTACTACGTTCGCGACCCGGAACGGTTCGGCGTGGTCGAGTTCGACGAAACAACCGGGCGCGCGCTGTCACTCGAAGAAAAGCCGAAGAACCCAAGGAGCAACTATGCTGTTCCCGGCCTTTACTTCTACGACAATCGTGTTTGTGAATTTGCTGCGCAGCTCAAACCTGCGGCGCGCGGCGAACTCGAAATAACCGATCTCAATCGGATTTACCTTGAACGCGGCGAGCTGCAGGTGCAGCGGTTGGGACGCGGCTTTGCGTGGCTTGACACGGGTACAACCCAGAGCCTGCTCGACGCCACACATTTCATCGAAGCCGTCGAGGAACGGCAGGGACTCAAGATTGCCTGTCTCGAAGAAATTGCGTGGCAGAACGGCTGGATTGACCGGGCGCAGGTCGAAACCGCAGCCTCCTCAATGGGCAAAAGCGCCTACGGCGAATACCTGCGGTCCCTGCTCAGGTGAACAGCAATCAACGGAGACCAGAGTACTTGGAAACTCTGCGCAGAACTCCCAGATTAGCGGATCTTTCGAGACATTTCTCTGCATGGTGTTCGACCATTGATCCCGATCTCATCTCGCCGGGCCCGGGCACCTCAGCGCGATCATTCGGTTGCGGCTGCGCCGGGCTGATACAAAGCGCAGGAAAGCCTGCGGACTCCAAAGGCTTCGCGATCGACCGTACGCCCGGCAGGCGCGCCAGCGTTTCGGAGTGCGGCGGCTTGCCGCCGCTTTATCCTTGGATGCCCAAGAAGGCTCAACGTTCAACTTTCAACTTTCAAAGCCCAACGTACAACGCCCAAAGTTCAACGGCCAGTCAGGTTGAGAGGCGAATCTTGAAGATCCGTAGTCGTTCAACAGGCCGAGAATTACGGAATTTCGCCGAGCAGTTGTAGCGTCGGTGTCTCATCCGGCTCCACAGAACCAGTTCCGTTTTCGGATACGCTTGGAGAGTGCAACAACTACGCGCTGATAATCCGACAATCCGTTTTACCCCGCATGTCACAAAATCCCTCGACCACTAATCCTGCCGGCGACTGGCAGGAATGGGACCGGTTTTGGAAGGATGGCGTAGGGTCCGAGAATGAAATTCTCTACACGCCCGGGACACCGCGAACACTCCTTCAACTCTGGCAACGCTGCTATTTCGAGGACCTGTGGGCGATGGTTGCAGACCACACCAGCACTTGCTCCTTTCTTGAACTGGGCTGCGGCCGCGCAACAACGTCGATGTACCTCGCGGCACACGGCTGCAATGTGACCTTGTTGGACAAGGCACCGCATGCACTCGCCTTGGCCGAACACAATTTCGCCAAATGCAACCTCCCAAGACCACGCACGGTCCTTGCTGATGCGGCGCATACGGGGCTGCGCGACGCTTCCTTCGACTGCATTTACAACATTGGTCTTCTCGAACACTTTGAAGATCCGACGCCGGTGCTGCGCGAGGCGTGGCGTTTGCTGCGCCCCGGCGGAGTGATTTTCATGGTAATCGTTCCGCGAGTGCCATTCACCCGATCCCTTGCAGTGCGGTTCCGGCTCCAGCCCGGCGCAGCGATGATGTTTTGCGCGAAGAACGTTCTAAAATATTTGCTGGGCAAAAACCGCCCGGCTGCGGGTATAACGCGAACCGACCTATCGGCTGGGGAATATGTTCGCATAATGAAGGCTATAGGCTGCCGGGACGCCCAGTGCATTTCTTACAACCCATATCACCCGATCGACGCCTGTCGTGACCGGGAAATTCAGAAAACAGTACCTTTTTACTGGCAGCACTACGTCCGCTCCACAGCGAAAGGTTTCTGGCCGGTGTTGCGCACCTCTCGGACCACGGCCCTGTGTGAATTATTGCTTGGGAGGCGATTGTGAGCTGGCTTTATAAAGCCGCCCTGTTTCTGGGGCGGCATTTGCCTCCCAGGGCGATTTCGTTCGGGAGACGAACGTTTACGGCTTGTTATCATGCTGTAACGGACGATCCACCGGCGCACCTACGTCATTTGTACAGGCCGCGCACGGTTCGGGAGTTCGAGTCTGACATCGAACAGCTTCTCAGGATGTTCACACCAATCAGCGCTGACGAGCTTGTGCGTCATGTGCGCTTTGGACAAAACCTACCTCGGCGGAGTATGCTGTTGACCTTCGACGACGGTTTACGGGAAATCAAAGACGTTGTGGCGCCAATTCTGATGCGGCGGGGGATACCAGCGGTATTCTTTGTAACCACGGGGTTCATCGACAATCGCGGGATGCAACATTCATTTAAAGCGAGCTTGATTATTGACTCTGTCAAACGCGATCGCTCAGGGCAAATCCGCCGTGCAGCGGAGAGATTCTTTGCTCGGGACGGAAACTCCCACGCAGAGGTGGAGCAAGCAGTGCTGTCACTGAAATACAACGACACACCGCTCCTTGATGAGTTTGCATCGCAAATCGGTATCGACTTCAATGCGTACCTGCGTGAACAGCGCCCTTTTCTGACAAAGGATGAGGTCGTGTCCCTCAAGCGCGACGGTTTTGAAATAGGCGCTCACACTGTTGATCACCCCAAGTTTGCCCATATCCCGTTGGATCAACAAATGACCCAGACACTTGAAAGCCTCGAGTATGTACAAAGAGAGTTCAAATCTACTTTGAGGCTTTTTGCTTTCCCATTCTCGGACCGGGGCGTCAGCAGAGCGTTCTTCGGGGGCATCCGGAAGGTTCGTGTTTGGAGTTTGGCGCGGGCCGCAGGCGCCTCGCTGGCTCGGCGCTTGTCCCGGCGGCCCGAGCAATGATTTGAACCCTCTTCCTTGGCGTCCCTGGGTACGTTTCCTCGCGGTTTCCCCTCAGCGCGGCGCGGTCGCAACCGAATGATCGCGTTGAGATAGAGGCGTTGGTTGCAAGCTCGGCACTCTGTCGCGCGGCGCTCACCGGGGCGACTCCGTCGCCCACAGGGGAGATAATATGTGAATGAATGTATGAACCGTTAGACCCCAAGGAACTCGAATGATCCGCTAATCTGCAGTTTCTGTGTAGATTCTCCAATATCCTCGTAATATGGTGGAATGTTTGGCGAGCACGCCGAGGGGTTGTAGAGCTATGGCTGTGACGAAGATGACCAATGGTCGGATGGAGGGGATCAACCGGAAGATCCAGACGCTGTTGCGCCAGGTTTACGGTTTCCGAGAGGACGACTTTTTGCGTCTCAAACTCTACGCGCCCCACGAGTTAAAACACAAACTTGTCGGATGAGGCGCTTTTTTGCCCTGTGAGTTCCTAACTCAGCCCTGAGAGCCTCGACTCATGAGCTTCGCGCCATTAAAACAGCCATGGACGCCTCCTTCTGACTCGTTGGAGCTGATCGACGGTATATGGCAAGCGAAAATGATCTCGCCGGTGTCGTACCCGGCGGACGGGAATGAGGCCTGCTTCGAAGTCGAGGAACGCAGCTACTGGTTCGAACACCGCAACAAGTGCATCGTTGAACTTCTGCGGAAATTTCCACCCCCCGGTACCTTGTATGACATCGGTGGCGGCAACGGGTACGTCGCCCTTGCGCTTCAAGAAGTCGGCATCGACGTGGTCGTTGTCGAGCCGGGTCCGGGCGCGCTCAATGCTTCCCGGCGCGGTCTCAGAAAAGTAATTCGAGCCACACTTGACGATGCTGATTTCCACCCCCATTCACTTCCTGCGGTTGCCCTATTCGACGTGCTCGAGCACATCCAAGATGATATTCTGTTTCTTTCGAAGGTGCACGCTCTGATTTCCCCGGGCGGCAGGCTGTACTGCAGTGTTCCGGCCTGCCCCATTCTTTGGTCCGGGGCTGATGTTTCTGCCGGCCATTTCCGAAGGTACACTGTCAGAATGCTCAGACAAGCCTTCCTTGCTGGCGGATTCATTGTTGAGTTCATTACGCATTTGTTCGCCTGGCTTGTGCTGCCTGTATTCTTCGCGCGGGCGCTTCCGTTCCGATTATTGGGGGGCAGGTCTCAGAGCCCGTCCGGACTCTCACGTTGTAGAAAGGGGCAGCATCATTTGCCCCGGGCCTTGGGTTCCATTGTCAGGTGCGCGCAGACTTGGGAGTTTGTTCGGATACGGTCCAGGCGAGGTCTTTGGTTCGGAACCAGTCTGCTGACGGCGGCGAGCCCCATGAGTACGGCCCGGTGTAAACTCGGATTGCCGTAATGCGATCGAGGAAAGAATCGAAGACACTTTACAACCGTGCATTTGAATCGCAATCTTCCTGTTCTCCCCGCAGGCTGCACAGTTGAAGGGGCAGCAACAGACTCTTTGGCAAGGCCGCATGCTCGCCTACGCCGGTGACACAGTCATTCCTAACTCCTGGTTCGCTATCCGGTGGGTACTGCTCGGACCCAAGCTGCTTGCCTAAGCACCATTTCTCGGACAGCCCAACTATCTGTGGCAACATGGCGGCTGCAGCGGCGGTTTGCCGCAGCAGAGAAGTCTGACCCTCTGGAACAAACCCGACCGGCGGCTCTGCAGGAGCTGTGGTAGAACGAGCGCGGAACACAGTGACCAACAAAGAATGCAGGCCCAAGGAAGAACGCAGCAGCATGGGGTGGCCCCGGCGAGCGGCAAAGAGTAACTTGATCTGCTCGAGATGTTGAATGGCCGCTACGGGTCAGGAGCGACTCCTTTAACCAGCCAGTTTCCTGCCGATCAATGGCATGAGCTGATCAAAGACGCCACAATGGCCGACGCGATCCTTGACCGTTTGGTGCATAACGCCTACCGGCTGGAGCTCGAAGGCGAGTCGATACGCAAGAGCTAAGCGGTCGAGCGGCTTCAGCAAAAAGGTCCTTTGGATTAGGTTGCCGCAGAGCCAACTCGGTAGGGGTGGGCCGCAGACCGGCCCGCCGCCACACGGGACCCAGGCGCTGCGCTGCGAGCCGCGATTTGAGTCCCAAGCTCCCCGGCTGGCAGCAGCAATACCACATTTGGGGATGGTGCGGTCTGCTCGGTTCCGAGCCGTGCCAAGGTCTCGAACCAAGAGGAGGACCGACGTGGCTTCGCTCGGAAAAGAAGCGTGTAGAAAATGCAGTAAAAACTTGACTCAGTTTGGACACCTTTTTAAGAATAGCTGCAGAGCGTCGCTCCGCTCCGACAACTGTCTTAATTCATCGGAATGCGCACTATGGGCAAACGCATCGCCATTTTGCAATCGAATTACATTCCGTGGAAGGGATACTTCGACCTTATCAACAGCGTGGACGAATTCATACTTTACGACACGGCACAATTCACCAAGAACGACTGGCGCAACCGCAACAAGATCAAGACGCCGCGAGGGGTTGCTTGGTTGACCATCCCAGTGCGCCACAAATTCGGACAGTCGATCCAAGAAACGATTGTCAGCGATCTGAGTTGGAGCGCCAAGCACTGGAGGAGCCTTGCGCAGAACTACGCCCAAGCCCCTTACTTCAGAACATACGCGCCACAACTCGAGTATATCTACCGCGATATTGCCAGGGAGCAATTGCTCAGTGCGATCAACTACCGATTTCTGCGTGAGATCTGCTCGATCCTTGGGATCAGGACACGTATTACTTGGTCGCGGGACTACCAGTTGGCGGAAGGGCGCACCGAACGGCTGGTGGAGCTGTGCCGGCAGACAAAAGCTGATGAGTACATATCAGGACCGGCAGCCCGGGCCTATCTCCAGGAAGATTTGTTTTTGAAAGCTGGCGTGAAACTCAGCTATTTTGACTACTCGGGTTATCCCGAGTACCGCCAGCTTTACCCGCCGTTCGAGCATGGGGTGAGCATTCTGGACCTGATTCTCAACGAAGGCCCCAATGCACCGAAATACATGAAAAGCTTTGCCACGCGCAGTGCCGACGATGCAATGGAGGAAGGGATATGATAGATGTTTCAGTCGTCATCCCGGTGTACGGTTGTAGGGCATGTCTGGAGGAACTCCACCGCCGGCTTACCGCAACTCTGGCAGCAATCACTCGGCGGTACGAAATCATTCTGGTCAACGATGCCTGCCCGGAGAACTCTTGGGAAGTGATCAAACAGATTGCGCTCCGGGACCCCCACGTCAAGGGAATTGACCTTTCGCGCAACTTTGGGCAGATTAGGGCAATCACCGCGGGGTTGCACTATGCTGAGGGCGAGTGGGTGGTGGTCATGGACTGTGACTTGCAGGACCAGCCAGAGGAGATCTTGAGGCTTTACGACAAAGCGCGAGAGGGCTACGACGTCGTCTTTGCCCGACGCGCGGTGAGAAAAGATAATCTGCTCAAGAAGATCTCATCGAAATTTTTTTATTGGATCTACGGTTACTTCACCGGCAGTGTCCTCGACGCTTCGATTTGCAACTTCAGCATCAGCAGACGGGTGGTGATGGACAATTACAAGCGCATGGGAGACCAGAACCGGGCCTTCGTGTTATTCATTAAATGGATGGGTTTCAAGACTGTAGCCATCGACGTCCATCATGCGCAGCGGGCAGCAGGCAAGTCATCGTATACGCTCCGCAAGCAGCTCCGGTTGGCGTTGGAGATCATCGTCACTCAGTCGAACAAGCCATTGATATTCTCGATTGGTCTGGGCTTCACCGTATCTCTGTTGGCGCTTCTCTATGCCGTCTACACGATAATCCGTTACTTCATGTACGCTATTGACGTTCCGGGATGGACCAGCACCATTGTGTCGATCTACTTCGTGGGGGGCCTGATACTTGCGCAGATGGGAATTCTTGGACTCTACATCGGTTATGTTTTTGATCAGACCAAAGGGCGACCGATTTTTATCGTGAGAGAGATGTTTCACAACAAAGTAAGTAATACCGGAGGATTGAAATGATTCTGATCGCGGGCGCTACAGGATATATCGGACGCTATTTATGCGTTCACATGGTTGCTCAGGGAAAACACATCCTCGCTCTTGGCCGCTCCAAGAAGGCTATGGAGTTCTTCCAGAAGTATTCGGTTCCGTGCCAAGAGTTCGACATTACGGACGAGAGCTCATATAAGCGGCTGCCCCAAGAAGGCGTCGAAGCCGTCATCAACCTGGCCGCAGTGCTTGCCGAAATAGCCTCGCCTGTCGAGGCTATGTTCGCAGTGAATACCCTCGGAACATACAAATTGCTCGAGTATTGCCGTACCAGCTGCGTTCCACGGTTCATTCTAGCGTCCTCGCACAAGGTTTACAACGACATCCACCACTTTCCGTTGAAGGAAACGGATTACCCATGCTTTTCCGGCGATCATTCGCCATATATCATCTCCAAAATCGCGGCTGAGAACTTTGTCCAGTACTACAGCAAGGATTTCGGTATTCAAGGAATCATCCTCCGTCTGACCGGTGTTCACGGCTACGGGGAGATCCTCGGCCATCTTGATCAGGACGGTAGCTACAGAAAGAGCACCTTCGAGATCTTTGTCGAGAAAGCAATGAAGGGCGAACCTTTGGAGGTTTGGGGCGACTGCAAGGCGGTGCGCGATCACATCTACATCAAAGACGCAGTGTCAGCCTTCATTGCGGCCTTGGACAGCCCGGAGGCAAAGGGTATTTACAACATTGCTACAGGCGTTGGCTTATCCCTTCTCGAAGAAGCAGAGAAGATAGTTGAGGTGTTCTCGCCGCCAGAAAAGAAATCGCCAGTTATTCGGCGTCCGGACAAGCCCGCTTTCACGCGCAGCTACGTTTTCGACATCTCTCGTGCAAGGGCGGATTTACACTGGGAACCAAAGTATTCTTACGTTGAGATGCTAAAGGACTATCGCTGCGAGCTTGAAGCGCGTATTTTCCAACATTACCATTACATCAAGCCAGAACATCGTCCTGCGACAATGTAACTGCCATGGATTTCGCCGACTACCTTGCAAGTCGAAAGCGCCTCTACACCGGGCGTGCGAGTGCAGCCATTTATCTTATTCTGCGAGCGAACCGCCTGCAACGGGCTTGTGTCTTGGTGCCGGCAAATATCTGCTATGCGGCCGTGCTTCCGATCGTTTACTCAGGGAACGAACCCGTATTTGCCGACGTGGGCGAAGATGGAAACCTAACTTCCGCAACGGTCGCGGAGGTGCTCACACGTAAGCTGAAGGCAGCGATCATTCCCCACATGTACGGCAACCCTTGTCTGGATACCCCCGAGATTTGCAAAACTCTTCTTGCTCAAGGGACGGTGGTGATCGAGGACTGTGCCTCGGCCATGGGCGCAGAAGTCAGCGGCGCAATGACAGGAACGTTTGGTGATTACGCCGTGTATAGCTTTGGGCACTCGAAAACGATCGATTGTGGCCACGGGGGGCTCATTGTGAGCCGGCGTGATTTAGACGACTTAGCAGCAATCAATGCAGAATTGCCTTTGCATGGTGCCAGAATTGATCAGGAGTTGGAGCTTCTTTCGCGGATCTATCGCCTGCTAAGGAACTGCGCGACAAGCATACTCTGCGATGCATTCTATAAATGCATTTGCCGGCATATGCAGCACTGTTTCATTTTCAAAGCGTCGTCCGAGCAAATCGCCCGGCTCTCGGCGGGCATCAGCAAGTTGAACGTGATTATCGATGAGCGTAGGAGAAACGCCATGCGCTACGAGGACAGCCTTGAGTGGAATGCTCAAATCAGGCGATACACGTTTCACAAAGGTGCTGTGCCATGGCGATACAACGTCTTGATCGACGAAACTCGAAGGCCTGCTCTCATTGCGGAACTTCTTCGGAGAATGCTCCCGGTGAGCGACTGGTACCCCGTCGTAGCTCCAATGTTCGGTATGTACAGGCCCTTTCCGCAAGCACACCGGATGGAGAGACAAATACTGAACTTCCCAGTCGTTGATGTAACAGAGGATCAGATTCAGGTTGTCACGAGCACGATCAACAAGTTTTTTGCCGGCGGCTGAGACCACACATCCTCCACCGCACTGTCACGGATAGAAACCGAAACCGCGTTTGAGATCTAAAATTCGGGGTGACATGTCTCGCGTTCCCTTCAACAGACCCTGTCTTGCGGGCAATGAACTGGACTACATGCACAAAGCGATTGACGAGTGGCATGCATCTGGAGACGGCCCGTTCACTAAGAAATGTCAGGCACTGATCGAGGATGTTCTGCGAGTGGAAAGAGCCCTTCTGACTACTTCTTGCACTCACGCGCTTGAAATGTGTGCGCTTCTGCTGGACATTCGACCGGGTGACGAGGTTATTGTGCCGGATTTCACGTTTGTCTCGACTGCCAATGCCTTCGCATTACGCGGAGCAAGGATTGTCTTTGCAGACATCCGGCCGGACACGTTGAACATAGATGAGGCGCAATTGGATAGGCTTATCACCCGGCAGACACGCGCGGTTGTCCCTGTACATTATGCCGGGGTGGGGTGCGAAATGGACGTGATTCTTGACATTGCGCGGCGCCACGGAATTGCCGTGGTTGAGGACAACGCACACGGGCTTTTCGGCAAGTATAAGGGACGGTATTTGGGCACGTTCGGATGCCTTGCCACACAGAGTTTTCACGAGACCAAGAACATTACTTGCGGCGAAGGCGGTGCACTGCTGATCAATGATCCGAAGTACATCGAGCGCGCCGAGATTATCCGTGAGAAAGGAACAAACCGGAGCAGATTTTTCCGTGGTCAGGTTGACAAGTACACGTGGGTTGATTTCGGGTCAAGTTATGTGCTGAGCGATCTGCTGGCGGCTTTTTTGTTTGCACAGTTGGAGAGATGGGAGGAAATCCAGAGGCGACGCCGCACGATTTGGGAAACATATTACAACGGGCTAGTGGATTGGGCTTCCAAGAACGACGTGCGGCTGCCCATCGTGCCGCCACACTGTGAGCAGGCCTACCACATGTTTTACCTCATTTTGCCGTCGCTCGAAGCCCGGCAGGCATTGATAGCACATCTGCAAGCACGGGATATTCTGAGCGTCTTCCATTACCTACCGCTCCACATGTCCGACATGGGCCGCCGTTATGGAGCCCGGCCCGGTCAATGTGCCGTGAGCCGGAGCACCAGCGACAGGCTCTTGCGCCTGCCATTTTTCAACGAGCTCGAAGGCCGGGTGCTCGAGCGCGTTGTTGAGGCTGTCCGCGAATTCAGTCCCTGAATTCTTGCGGCTGTGAGATGAAGGCAATACAATCGTGGTTCTTATTGACAGAGGTGTCAATCCCTGCTGGCTCGTGGAGACGTTCTGATGGTCCTTGGAAATCAATTTAACGGGGACCACCATCGGCCGGTCGGCAGATGATTGTCGCAGCTTGGTTGGCCCTCTGTTTTAGAGACTTTACCCATTCGGTCAGGGCCTTACTGAACCGCGGTCTTCGGATTGGCTAATCCACTCCACGAGCGCCCGCATCCCAGGGCAAAGTAAAGTATGCAGCACGAAAAATCCGATGGCGCAGTACCCCAACCTCTGCGGGGCAAAAGGCTTTCAGCCACCGTCGATCCAGTTCTGACAGTCTTACTCTTTTTGTTCAGCCTCTCGCTTTTGCTGTTCTTGAGCGGAAGGGGTTTGGACCTCGCAGATGAGAGTTACTATGTGCTTGCGATGCAGTGGCGGGACTATGATATGCCTTCCACCGGTGGTTTTGGACGCGTCCTCGGTCCGTTATATGACCTGATGGGGCAAGACCTGGTCCGTTTTCGTCGGTTCGGCATCATTGTTCTCGCGATCGCAGGATTCCTGTTCGGCCAGTCTGCCAACCGCTACTTCGAATCGCATTGGCAACGCCGTGTGGGTGGTCTGGAGATCCTGATGGCCACGGGCGCTCTCATGTATTATTCTTGGTTACCCACCACGCCAAGCTACAACTGGCTAAATCTATTGGGAATGCTGGTGGTAACAACTGCGCTGCTTCACACCTCGGCTACTGCTATGCTGTTCGATTCCCAGGGATGCGTGCGCAGTACATACCCGATCCTAGCCGCCGCGGCCGGAACAGCCCTCACGTTACTTTCCAAACCCACAAGTGGTATGCTCATGCTCTGCGTGAGTGTACTATGGCTTGCTAGCCTCAGGCGCTCTCGCGTTGCTTCGGTACTGATTTATTGCTTCGGTACAGTCGGCCTGCTGCTGGTGTTCGCAGAGGCGTTTTGGGGAGGATTTGGAAGATACCTTTCTGAAATGCAGGCCGGCCTTTCCCTGGCGCGCATCGACGGTACAGAGGCCCACTCGGCTCAGGCGCTGCCAAGGGTTGCCGCCAAATCTATTCTTTCCACTATTAAACGCGTTACAAGGCTTGCCTGCCTGGATCGCGTCATTTTGAGCTCTGTCCTCTGCTTTTTCGCTGGTGCTACGCTCTTATTGCGAAATCGGCTTCGCTCCCGCACGGAACTCGTCTGTTTGCTGCAACGGTGGGCCGTGCTCGTAATGGCGCTGCTGTGGCTGATGCTTCTTTTAAGGGGACACGTTAAGGGCGGATTTCCACGCGTTGGGCACACTGCATTTTTCCTCGCTACACTTTTCGGGCCTAGTCTTTTCCTGTTTGTCAGGCTCGCCTTTGAGCAAGACAGAAAAACACTGGTCTCTTTGAGAGGAGTTCAGTGGTTGCACCTTATGACCCTGTGGTCTTTGCCAGCATTATTCTGGTTGGGAAGCACCAACAATTTGGAGACAATGGTCTTACCTAGTAGCGTTTTTTGGATTTTGGGGGGAATGATCATCGTGTTGGTTACAGCACCAGACAAAACGCTTCCGGAAATCGCTGCGGTTTACAAGTATTGCTACTTGTTGATTGTACTGCTTGTGCTCTGCACCATGCTAACTCGTCTCTATGTCCTTGATCCAACGAAGAAGGAGTACTCCGCGCTTAGAATGCAGCACCCGGTTCGTCTGGCGAATGGCGGGGTTGTAAGGCTGGAGGACTCGTTGGCTAGCTACGCCGATTCCTTGTGCGAAATTGGAAGTATGGCTGGATTGCGCCCCGGAGATTCTCTTATCAACCTCACTGGAATAAATTGTGGTGTGAATTTGATCTGGGGCACGCGGCCCCTCGGGATACCGTGGGTATTGGGTTTTCAGGAGAAACTTGCGATTGCAGTGTGGGCTGCGCAGAAGCGGGAGGTCCGTGAGCGGGCATGGGTTTTGACCACCGTTCCGAACGAGAAACGGGACTTGGGATGGCTAAAGCCTTTGTCCGTGTCTGTGCTCGCCGAGATTGGATTGCGGTTTCCGGATTGCTATGAGCAGGTGGGATCCGTGTTCAATCCTGTCACGCACAGCACAGAAACGCTCTGGAGGCCCAAAGTGTTGCGGGAAGCTGGCATGCAGTAGATTATACATAACGTCATAAGTAATTGCGCATGCTATGCTGGTGAACACAGTTTGACCAATGCGGGACTACCATTTGACCACTCTGCAAACTGTTGTTCCAATGTCGCAACCAGCACGGTCAGCTCGGG
>Ga0315298_1004130_pt1 | contig 22096 bp, 12 predicted proteins | sample WHS_1_MG_FD_203077 | JGI IMG/M metagenome (GOLD analysis project Ga0315298, IMG submission 203077) | Extremophilic microbial mat communities from Washburn Hot Springs, YNP, Wyoming, USA - WHS_1_MG | ecosystem: Environmental > Aquatic > Thermal springs > Hot (42-90C) | place: USA: Wyoming...
GATTGGAGTTGACCAGAATAATCTCAAACCCTTCCTCTTTCAAGGCCTTGCAGGCCTGTGTGCCCGAATAGTCAAACTCGCAGGCCTGACTGATCACAATGGGCCCGGAACCGATGATCAAGATTCGCCGAATGTCCGTTCGTTTAGGCATATCGTCCCTTTTCTCCGTCGTTCAAACCCTCAAGACAGCGAGGCTCCTTCGAACGCTTTCGTTTCATCACCTCAAGGCCCCCTTCATCGTCCGAGCATCTCCACAAAATCAAAAAAGAGATGTCCCTTGTCGTGGGGCCCGGGAGAGGCCTCGGGATGATACTGGACGGAAAAGATCGGAAGCTCCCTATGCCTCATCCCTTCGAGGGTCTGATCGTTCAGGTTGATCTCGGTAAGCTCGATCTCCTTGGAAGGAAGCGATTCAGGATCGACTGCGAACCCATGATTCTGAGAGGTGATGGCCACTTTCCCTGTGCGAAGATCTTTCACCGGCTGGTTCGCCCCTCGATGGCCGAATTTCAACTTAAAGGTTCTTCCGCCCAGCGCCAGGGCCAGGAGCTGGTGGCCGAGGCAAATACCAAAAATGGGCTTCTTCCCCAGCAGTTGACGAACGGTCTTGATCGCGTAGGGCAAACCTTCGGGATCTCCTGGCCCGTTGGAAAGAAGAACCCCGTCGGGTCGATGGGCGAGAACCTCTTCCGCGGTCGACGAAGCGGGGAGAACGGTCACCTCGCAGTTCAAACGTTTGAGCGATCGAAGAATATTGTACTTCACCCCGTAGTCCAGAACGACGACCTTGGGATGGTTTGGAGACACGAACGTAGAGCCCTGATCGAAACGATCAGCTTCCCTCTCGCCTTTTTCCTGCCACTCGTATGGTCTTGAACACGTCACCTCCTTGACCAGGTCTCTGCCAATCAAACCCGGTGAGGCTTTTGCCTTCTCCACAAGGCTCTGCCGATCCAAGTCTTTGGTCGAAAGCACGGCCCTCATCGCGCCGGCGAGGCGAATGTGTCTTGTCAGGGCACGGGTATCCATCCCTTCGACACCCATCACATGATGTTTGATGAGATATTCGGAAAGCGTCATGGTCCCTCGCCAGTTGCTGAATATGGAGCTGCTCTCCCGAACCACAAATCCCTCGACCATAGGCCCTCGTGACTCCACATCCTCTTCGTTCACACCATAGTTGCCGACGAGAGGATAGGTCATCACGACGATCTGCCCTTTATAGGATGGGTCGGTCAGGACTTCTTGATACCCCGTCATGCTCGTATTGAAAACGAGTTCTCCGGTCCTTTCTCCCGGGTAACCGAAAGACCATCCTTCGAAGAAGGTTCCGTCTTCCAGAGCCAACGCCGCTTTTAAGATCTGCCTCATTCCAAACCTCTCCTCGTGAGCTCTCCCGACCCGTGGCCGAGGGGAAAATCCTCCCCCTCAAAAAAAAGCCCCCGACCCCGGTTGCCCGGTATCGAGGGCCTTCTCATCATTCCATACGTCTTTAACCATCGACCTTCAGAAATTTTTTTTTAAGATAGCACGCTCATGCCCCGTTTGTCAAGAGTTGAAAAACTCCCAAATCCTGATTTAGAAACCGAAACTTTTTCCCTATCCGGTCGTTGCGAGCACCTGTAAAGTGCGCGGCAGCCTCGCTGCAAAAGGCGAGATAGTAGAAGGTCAGATGACTTCGGTTCCCTCTCAATCGCAATTTCAAAGTCGGAATTCGGGAAGGCATCATTTCAAAGCCTCTGGATGAGATAGAGATAGACAGGAAGAAAGCTTGCGCTCTTGACCATCTGAAACTGCCTGAGAAAGGTTCTTCGCCTTTTGATCTCTCCAAGAGGACCCTCCACCATGGGAGAAAGGTAAAGCGTCCCTTTTGCCGCTTGGCCCTTGGGTCTACGGCTAACCATCTCCACCAACGAGAGGAGATGATTTTGAGGAAGATCCTCGCCCAGAACGAAATTCCCGCTCACCTCAACCCTCTCATATCTCCGATTGATCGCGAGCATTTTTTCGAAGGCTTCCCGAACCTTCCCTGCTTCGACGGGCTTGCCGATCCGCTCCAACGTCTCCTGATCCACGGACTCGAGTCCAAGGTTCAGATAGAGGTAGAAGGGGAGCTGGTTTAATCCTTCAAAAAGGGCTTCTTTTGCCTCGAGAAAGGAGTCCACGCTTCCAAACAGAAAAAGATAAACACCTTTCATGTAGGACCGATCAAGCTCAAATCGGTCGTAGGCCTTTTCTGCAGCCCTCTTCAACGAATCCGCCTCCACCCGAAGGGCATCGTGGTTTCCCAAGAAGACTGCGTTGTAGTTGGAAAGATCACGGTCCAAGAAGACCCTCAGTCCCTCGATCTGCCGATCGATCTCCTGAGGGCTCCGGGCGGCGAAATCCTGGCCCGACTTCACGCGGCAGAACCTGCAGTGGTAGGAGCACCCATCGGCCACGATCAGAGGGATCACCTCGTAATCCACATGGCGGGCGTCGGGAGGGAGAACGCTCACAGGACCTCCGGTGAGCCGGTGAAACTTCCTGGCTCTCGCTGCAAGCCTTTCTTCATCCTGAGCTGCCACCCTCGAAAGAAAATCGGCTTCTTCTCTTCCAATCCCTGCCGGAATCGAACCCGTGATCCCTTTTCTTAACCTCCGCCATGCCTCGAGTCCGGAGCGAACCCCCTCCTCTTCGAAAGGGTTACGGTCCTGCAGGGCGTTGCTTGGGTAGGGGAGAAAAGGGAAATAGTGTTCCCCATAGAGATCGTACACCTCCCCATAGCTCCCTGGAGAATAGAACACCCAGTCGTTTCCCAAGGTTCGCTTAAGCCATCCTTCCTGATCAAAACCCCTTGGAGCGCGGGTCTCAATGAATTTGATCTCCCCATTTCGGTTGAACTGAAAAACGTACTCTCCGGTCTTGATCTCGCCATAGCACCCGTAACGGATCGGGTAACTCACCTTTAGGAATTCCCTTGCCCCTTCCTTCTCAGGGGTGATGATGAGATTTTGCCGATCGAGCGAGGACACGGCATACCTCGGTCATTGCGAACGGCCGCTAATGATACCCCGCTAACTCCACGCGGGGGCGGATCAGGCGAAAATCCTCAGGCCCTATTTCTCGGCTTTCGCCATCGATCCCGATCTTCAAGCTTCCATTGGCCTCCAGGCCCAGGCCAAAAAGTTCTTCAAGACGAAGAAGGCGTTTCGTGATCTCCTCCCACTTCTCTTCGTCGATAGGCCTCTCCACACAGCCCTGGTATTGTCCCTCTTCGAGTTTCCGATGGGGATCGAAAAAGATCACCTCTCCTGCAGAGGCCCCGGCCAGGATTTTGGCTCCCCGGTAGGGAGAGGGCAACCGCCGAAGCTCCCCGTCAGGGGTTCGATAAAGGCCCAGCATCAGGACCGATCCTCCCATCAACGCTTGACAGAGATGCTCAAAAGCCGTTCCGACGATATTGACGAGAAGGCCTTGGCTTCTTGGATCGCTGACCGCACAGACCCATCCCCGGTCCACCACATTGCCGAGGATGTTGAACTCCCCTCCTTTGGCCGAGTATCCCGTCACCTTGCCCACGTCTCCGTGGATTTCGAGAACTCCCGAATGCATGACCATGCCCGTAAAGTTCTGGGCATGGTTGTGGACTCGAATTCGAGCCCCCATGTTGAAGGCTCCACAGTACTCCCCAGGGCTTCCAAAGAGATCGATCACCGTATCCGGGGTGGGACCGACCCCGATTCCCATCCCGATCCCCCGCTGCCCTGCTGCACGGTAGACGATGAACCTCCTCCATCCCATCTGATGGGCCCGATCGAGGAAACAGCTGAGGACCTCAAGGGGGTTGATCCCTTCCGGTCGAAAACCTGTGGCATCGACAACCAGAATCCTTTTGCCATCAAGAGCGGGGAAGAGCCTTGCTGCGCTGGAGCGGGTAATTCTGACCATCCCTCGTTCTGGATCGAAGCTGCTTCCCACCTGGTCAAGAACCCTCTCGATTTCCTCGAGAAGGAGATGGCTCAGGGCCCCCCGATCCTTTTCTCCTGCGGGCCAGCCAGGCATCCTATCGTAGATCTTCGTGAGATGGCCGAAAGCCTCTTCCATCGGCCACCGCTCGACAAGAGCTCTCAGGGCTTTCCTCAATGCTTCAAAGCTCCATCGGGGTAACCTTTCGCGGAAGAAGAGGAGAGGGTTCGATTCCATCTCTGCCATTTCACCGAAGGAGCATGAGCTCTCTCCCTGTGACCTCGGAAAGGTCCCATGAGGAATGAAAATGGGTTTCCCTTCCTTGTCGAGGACCTCGTGGCGAACGATCGTTCCCTTTTCGTCGTAGAACACACGGCTGAGCATACCCGTGTCCACCGTGAAGATCAGGTTCGGGATCGGCGTTCGGATCATGCCGAGACGGTGAAGCTCCCTCATCCCTGCGTCCGCACCCTGTTTCTCGGAGCAGATGATGCTCACAAAGCTCTCATCGTCCTCATAAAGCATGGCCACATTCGGCCGGAGCAAGGAAGGATCGATGATGTCGAGCCGCTCGATCACCCTTTGGTAGGGGTCAATCCTTCCACAGAGATATTGGTAAGGCCCATCGGGCGCGCTTTCGAGCTCCACCTCTTGAATCCGTTCGTAACGCTTCCTCGTTTCCGGCGGCAACTGGGTTAGCTTCCATCCCGTTGTGGGAGAGAAGGATTCGACCAGAGCATCGAAGGGATATTTCAAATACTGGCTCAGAAGGTGAAGCTTGAGGGAGGCAACGGCCGTATCCGTTTGGGCAAGAGGAGTCAAATTGAACTGCTGGACCCGGTTGAGCATGGTTCGATAATTGGTCGTCTCACCGTTGTGGGTGAGGGCGGTATGGAGTTCTGCAAAGGGATGGGAATTTAACTGGTCCACAACAGACCCCGTTGCAAGCCTGCGGTGAATCACGTTGACCGGTGCATCCGGCGTTTCCCACGGGATCTCCCGGCCGTCGGTCTTCCAGCACCCCGAGTTCTTCCCGCACGAGAGGACAGCCACCCGCTTCTGTCGTCCTTGGACATAGTTTTCATGAGTGATCTTTCGGGCCAGCCGGTAGATGTACTCATCCTCTGCCTCCCGAAGGAATGACGAATCGCTCTCATAGTTCTTCCGGCTGAGATGACGGTAACGGATCTCGAGGGGAGGCCAGAGCGTATCTTCCAGTAACTCCTCCTCGATGAATCGCTTCAGTTCCTCCCGCCTCACCCTCACGAAGAACCGGAAGATATCTCCAGGGTCCCTCTCGCCGAAGAGGCGAAAATCCTTCTCCGTTCCTCCCTCATCGTGTCGATAAGGGATTCTGCAGGCCTCCATGTCTCCATCGAAATCCGCCAGCTCCAGGCCGGAAAAATAGCGCTCCATGATCTCTCTCATCACCCGCCGCCGATAGTCCAAGACCTCTTTCCTTGCCCGAGGTCGAAGGATGCTGGGATAGAGCGTGAGATCCGAAGCCAGATGTTTCTCCTCCACCTCGTCTTGGAGAAGCCCCTTGACAAGGACGTGAAGGGCATAGTGATCCATCCGATGGGGATAACAGCCTCCTTTCCAGATACCCACTCCATCCATCCCCCTATTGGCCATTCGATCGAGCATGAGATCCATCACATGGCCGGGAACGGGATGGTTTGAAACGATGGCCGCAACCCCGCAATCCGACGGCGGAGAAGGAACATGTTCCGCCGGCGTCTCGGCCTCCCGGGAGCCCAAAGGAAGGGAAGTCTGAGACAAGATTCCATTTCGCCGACTTCTGCGCTTTGCCACCCGCTCGTCGAGGGAGGGCCACTCCATACAATCGTAACGGCCCCTCAGTTCTCGGATGTCCTTCATCCCGAGCGCCGAAAGGGCACGAATCAGTTGGGCCTGGAGGGCGGCCCTGAAGTTAATCAGTTGCTGGGTATTGAGCTCGATGTCACGAAGACGTTGCATCTGGGGGTTGATCGTCGCGATGCCGCTTCGGCACCCCGATTCGCAATTTCGGTCCCGAACGCAACCGATCGCCACGAGATCCGCGGTACCGAGGATCACTCCGTCGAGACCCATCGCCACTCCCTTGGCCACATCGCCCCAGGAACGAAATCCGCCGCTTCCCATGAAGACCACATGGCCCCTTAGACCATCATCCAGGAGCTTTTCATGGCAAAGGGGAATGGCATATTCCATGTGCATTCCCATCTGGCCCTTGATGATGTCAGGGGCTGCCCCTGTACCTCCTCGAGGACCGTCAAGCCAGACTTCGATCATCATGTTGTTGTCTTTCGCGATTCGTGCCAGACCTGACACGATGAACTCGATATCGGGAGAGGGTGAAACCTTGATGGCGATGGCTGCCCGCCGGTTGATCATTCGGACCGCGTCGATGAAGGCCTTCACATCCTCGATGGAATAGCAGTTGTGAAAAGGGAAGGGAGAGATCAAACTTACCCCTTCGGGAACCCCACGAAGCCGCGACACGAGGCCAAAGACCTTTCTCCCCAAGAGATGCCCTCCCACCCCTTGTTTGGCGCCTTGGCTGTAGGCGATTACAACGCGGCGGGCCCGACGGATCGTCTCTTTGGAAACGCCGAAAAGGCCTGTCTTGAGCTGGGTCGAAACGTAGCCTTGGTCTTCAGGCGTTACAATGGGAACATACTGGACAGTCATAGAGGCCGGGTATCTCCTCAGGAGCCCGAGCACCTCTTCACGGGCCGAAGCCTCTTGCGTCTCATTTTCGATTCGCTTGATGACCTCTTCCACCGCAACGAGCCGCCTCTCTTCTAAAAAGTGGCTGAGAAAGGCGACCTGTTCGTCGTTGAAATCGAGAGGATACCAGTTGGAATCAAGGATAAAGATTGTGGGATAGCCCCCCTCCCCTGTATCAAGCTGGGTGCCCAAGGCCCGTGTTGCCCGAACCCGGGCACGCCAGGTTCCAGGACCAATGGAGCCTACGGACATCCCCGCTCCCATGAAGGGGGTCTTGTTCTGAAGAAGGGGAGAGAGCCTTACGGCCGTTGAAACCTCATCGAGCCTTTCCTCGGGAATCCTGTCCGGGTCTTCACGAAATCGTAGGGAGATGGCGTCGAAGCCGTCTCCAAGGTTTCCCTTGTCTTCCACATGAGCTAAGAAAAGGGTCTTTCGATCACCTGCTGCCATGCGGGCCACCGAGGCGATCAGCGAGGCAGGCCAGACATGATCCCGATCGAAGATCTTGTGACAAGAGGGCGGAAGATGGATGTCACAGAATCGATGGGGAGAGGGTACCGGCTTCATCATGTCTCGGAGTTGGCTGTAACGCCATCCAAAACCCGCGAGGTCAAACTCCTTCTCGATCCGTAATCGATTCTGTTGTCGATTACGCTCGATGCGCTCCGGGCTGTGAAGAATGTCATAAACCCGCTCCTCGAGATCGTCAAAGATCAGGAGACGGTTCTCTTCTCCCACGGTCTTCTTGATGTCCTTAAACCCGGAGGCTCCCAGAACCTCGATGATCTGGATATTCCAGACCTTGACCAGGTTCGTGATGCGTTTGGCTGATGTGGAGGAATCGTGATGGATCGTGACGCTCTCCCCACGAGCCACCTTTTGACGAGCGTGAGGATCGAGGGTGAGCAGAAGAGGCCAGTCGATCTTCACGCCGTTCGCTCCCCGCTGCACGGTCTTTTGCGTGTCTGCGGCAGAACGAATCCCTCCAGAGGCAACGATCGAGAAACGATGGCGGATCTTTTCTTCCACCAGAAAGCGGTGAACGGCTGGGACCGCTTCTGTCGTCGGATAACAAAGCCTTTCGGGATCGTAGTCCGACGTCAAACAGAGAAGGTCAAAGGGCGACGCCACGAGGCCCTCAATCCTTTCCCTGAGAGACCCCACAGGCCGAAGCCCGGAATCGATGTCCTCTCGTCCCACCCGTAAGACCGCCGAAAGAAGGGGCGAATCTCCAAAGAACCGCCTGATCTCGCCGAGACGCAAAAGGATCGCTTCGTCGATCTCGATCTCGAAAAGATCGGGAAAGCCCTCTCTCAGCGGCCTCGGCAAGGCCTTCCCATTCAGAAGCTCGATCATTTCAGTCGAGGTGAGCCTCGGAATGGTCATAGGGACCTTTTCCCCCATAACCGTTTCAAAACGTTCAAAATCGGGAAGGCGGATCGTGACCCGTGTGCCCAGAGCCTCTGCAGCCGTGAGGAGAGCACGAAGGATTTCTTCGTTCCCGTCGACGGGGAGGACGTCGAATAGGATCGGGGTCTTCAGGCGAAGAAGACGAGAGGGTTCGGTTCGAAGGGTCTCACCCTCGAAGAAAAGGTACTTGGGCTTTCGTCCCAGGCCCACGCTGATCGCGTCCTCGGTGCTTTCGTAAAGGAGGTTTTGAGCCGGGCCAACAATGTGGAAATGGCCGAATCGAATCCCATCGTTTCCGAATCCCCGGTGAGGATCCCCTTGCCCCGTTCCGGATACGGGAATCTTCCCTGTGGTGGCCTCAAGGTCAAGGTTCGCAACCACCGGAGCGCTCCAGTAGGGGTCATCCAGTCTCAAGTATTCGGGGTGAAGCTCCACGCGGGTCGCCATTTTCCCATGAGCCACCTGGGGACAGCGCTCAAGACAGGCACCACAGGCCCGACAAAGGGCCTCGTTCGCTACCATCACCTTCCTCGGATCGGCAGGATCGCGTCTCCTCACGCTGTACATGCAGGCGTCGACACAGGTTCCACAGTTGAGGCAAAGATCCTTATCGATCGTGACCCGGTAACGGGGGAAGGTATTTCGTTGCTCATCAATCCTCTGGTCAAAGCCTGTCCGGACCACATCGAGAAACCGCTGAAATTCAGCGCTTTGCTCCACCTCGAAGATGAACTGCCGGATCTCCTCCAGGGGAAAGGCGGCCGACGAGGCCATGAGGGACTCGGCCCTCTCGAAGAGCGATCGATGCTCCATCCCCACCTGGCATTCGTCGTCACATCGGCCGCAACGAAGGCAGAAGTAGAGAGAAAGCACCCTCGAGAGGTCAACTTCTCCCTGTTGAAGAGCCTTTTTCAAGGTCAACAGTTTACCTCGGGCGCTTAGCGTTTCATCTCCCGTTGCGCGATAGACCGGACAACGGGCCACGCAGGTTCCACATTGAGCACAGGCGTAGACGGTCGAAGCGATCTCACCCAGGCTCTCCTTCGGGACGGATACGGACGTGCGCAGCTTTTGAACCGGGATCGTGGAGAGGAACTTGAAGAGAAGCCACTGGGAGGTTGCCATTCCTACATCGAAGACGTTCTTCTGGAAGAGAATCTTCTGAAGAAGGCCCGCCTTGCCCGAAGAGCTGAAGAACTTTCCCGGATTGAGAATGCCATGGGGATCGACTTTTTTCTTGTAACGAAGGAGCCTTTCAATCTCCTCTCGAGGATAGAGATCGCGAAGAAAGGGCGTATTCCAGATGCCCAGGCCATAGGGTTTTCCCTTGTAGTGTTGGACTGCGAGGCGGAGCATCATCGGAACAAGCATCAGATCGGCATAGAAAAGCCTTCTGCGGCTGTCGGTCGTGATCATAGCGAGAAAAAGGGCATCCTTCCGACTCACCAGGTGAACGATCGGATAGAGGGTGATCCCCAATTTCTCCCCCCATCCCCTTACCACCTCGTAGAAGGAAGGCACTTGATCGATCGGAAGGACGATTTCGCTCGCCAGAAGCGTGGGCCCATGGGACTTGATCGACATGGGAAGAAATCGCATCTCCCACAGCGTACGGGCCTCTTCCTCTGTGGAGGCCGCCCTGCCCTCCTGGCTCAAAAAGGCGCTGAAGCGAAGAGCCTGCTCCTCCTCCGCAAAAGAGATAAGAAGGAGGTCACCGTCGGAAGCCGGAAGCCTCCCGTTCGATCCCTCACCTATCAGCCTTGCCAGATCCCGATGGTAGATCACAAGGTCCTCAGGTCTGAAGAAGGGATCTTCCGCCAGCCTCCGGGCAAAGGAATAAGCCTCCTCGGTTCTCGAAAAAGGGAGCACAAAGGGAAACTCCTCCGGAGGCCTTTTTCCCACCCGAAGGGTTGCCTTAGTGATAACGCCCATCTGGCCTTCTGTTGAAACGAAGTACGAGAGATCCGAATCCGTGGGCCTAAGGTCGAGGGTTTCCCCATCGGGCGTGATGACCCGAAGGGCCACGATCTGATCCCGGACCGCACCATGGCGAAGGGTGCCAAGCCCCATCCCTCCCGTGGCGATCCAGCCGACAAGGGTTCCTCCCTTGCCTGAAGCCATCGTGAGGAGGTTCAGTCCCTTCGCTCGGAGCCGCTCCTCGATCTCCACAAAGCGGGCACCCGGCCCCACGACGACCTCTTGGGCTTCCTCGTTCACCTCGATGGTGTTCATCAGGCCGAGATCCAACAAGATCCCACCCGAGGTGGGAACAGCACCGCCGTAACCCCACGTTCCTCCTCCCCGGAGGGTCACCGGTATGCGATGCCGAGACGCAAGCTCAAATACCCCTTGGATATGTTGCTCCTCCGTCGGTCGAAGGACCACATCGGGAAGGCTCTTGAGCATGAGATCTCTGAGCATAGGCGGAAGGTCCGCGTTGAGGTCCTGGCGGTAGTATTCGAGCTTCTCCGGCTCCGTTACGGGCACCATGCCAGGGTATACCTGGATCAATCTCTGCACTTCATGCCACCACCGAGGTTTGCTTCGCTGATCACTCTCCATCCAACCGTTCCTCTCTTTTTTGGTCAAGGTTCCAAGGCCGGGGTCCACCCCGGGCAACCGCACAGGGTTACCCCTACAAGGACTTGCCCTCCTAAAGGGTTTAGTTTTTACTCCTTACTCCTCACTCCTTACTCCTCACCGTTTCGTTGCGTCCCCTATAGGTTTCGTAGGGCAAGGGCTCGCCCCTTGCCGCCAGCTCCCCTCCGGCAAGCCGCAAGGGCTTGCCCTACGAAAGGGTTTTTTGGTCAAGGTTCCAAGGCCGGGGTCCACCCCGGGCAACCGCACAGGGTTGCCCCTACAAGGACTTGCCCCCCGAAAGGGTTTAGTTCTTACTCCTCACTCCTTACTCCTTACTCCTTACTCCTTACTCCTTACCATTTCATTATGCGCCCTACAGAATCGGAAGATACTTCTCGAGCTCAAATTGCGAGACATGGGTCCGGTATTGATCCCATTCGATCTTCTTGTTCTCGATGAATTTGGTGAAGATGTGGTCTCCAAGAGTCTCTTTAACGAGCTCGCTTGCCTCGGCGTACTGGACCGCCTCATAGAGGTCCCCGGGCAGGGATTCGATGCCGTGTTCCTTTCGCTTTTCCGGAGACATCTCATAGATGTCCTCTTCCACAGGTGGACAAAGCTCGTATCCCTCTTTGATTCCTTTCAACCCCGCTGCAAGCATCACTGCAAAGGCAAGGTACGGGTTACAGGCGGGATCAGGGCAACGAAGCTCGATCCTTGTGGCCTTCTCCTTGCCGGGTTTATACATCGGCACGCGGACAAGGGCCGAGCGATTCCGGCGAGCCCACGAAATGTAAACGGGAGCTTCATAACCTGGAACGAGCCTCTTATAGGAGTTCACCCATTGGGAAGTGACGGCACAGAATTCCTTCGAATGCTTCAGGATACCGGCGATGTAATGCTTAGCGATCTTGGAAAGATGGAATTCATCCTTCGGATCGAAGAAGGCGTTCTTATCTCCTTTGAATAGGGACTGATGGGTATGCATCCCGCTGCCGTTCTGTCCAAAAATCGGTTTCGGCATGAAGGTCGCGTAGACGCCATGCCGCAGCGCAACCTCTTTTACCACCAACCTGTAGGTCATCGCATGGTCGGCCATCCTCAGGGCATCGTCATAACGGAGATCAATTTCGTGCTGACTCGGGGCCACTTCGTGGTGACTGTACTCAACCCGGATTCCCATCGCCTCTAAGGTAAGGATTGTTTCCCGGCGAAGCTCTGTGGCCACATCAAGGGGCGTCAGGTCGAAGTACCCTCCTTTGTCGAGGATCTCCGGTCTGCCCTCTGAAGATTTGAAATAGAAGAACTCGAGCTCGGGACCCACGTAGAATGTGTAGCCCAGATCCGCAGCCTTCTTCAGGTTTCTTTTCAAGACCCACCGCGGATCGCCTTTGTAAGGTGTCCCGTCGGGCTCGTAGATATCCGCAAACATCATGGCCACCGCGTTCTCCTTGGGCCTCCAGGGAATGATTTGAAAGGTCGTTGGATCGGGCTTTGCGATCATATCGCTTTCGTCGATCCGGGCATAGCCCTGAATCGACGAGCCGTCAAACCCCATGCCCTCGTCGAGAGCCCCTTCGAGTTCGTCGACCGTGATGGCGAACCCCTTGAGAAACCCCAGGATGTCCGTAAACCAGAGCCGGATGAACTTCACGTCGTTCTCCTTGGCCGCCCTCAACACATACTCCCTGTCCTTCACCACGTCTTCTTTTCCCATCTTGTCTTCCCTCCTTTGAAATAAAAAAAAGGCGCCCCTGGGGCTTCCTCTTCGAACCCCGTTTTGAGACGCCATCGTCACCATCCATACTTCGTCGTATTGTTCGGGGCTATTATAACATGTCAGCAAATATTATGCCATCGAGGGAGTCTTTAGAGTCTTTTCCCCTTCCCTGAGTAGACCTCAATGTTACAAAAATGCCTCCACAACTTATTCATCTTCTCAAAATAGAAATGACCGATATCTCTCTCCCGCCTTGGCGGGAGAGGGCCGGAGTGAGGGTGTTCCCTTGGAATTGCCCCCTCACCTCAATCCTCTCCCCCAGGGGAGAGGAAGATTTATTCCGTTTGTTTGGCCAGACTAATATGAGCATACTCATATAGGATGTTTTGGTGATCATTGCCCCTCCCCTCTTGGCTTTCTTCAAGAGGCGATCGCGACCCGTCTTGATCTGACCTATTTTCGCCATGATGTCGAGATCTGCACACCTCTGTCTGAATCAATCTTACTGCCCCGGCCCCCACCGTTCTCTAACAGAGAGGTTGACAAAGGGCCACCGAAGCCATTACCTTTAACCCGGGAGGGCTTGAACGGTCGACGCTCCCGACTCAGATGTCCCCAACCGAACAAAGGAGGTTTTCATGGACACCGATAAGCTCCTCGAATTGGCCAAGAAGGAGATCGCGGAGGAAAAAGAGGCTCAAGTCAAGCTCGAACACCTTCGAAAGATCTTTGAACGTTTCCATAATGTGAATCGCAAGTACTTGGATAAGGATGCTTACGAGAAGGCACGAGAATCCATCGTGGCCATTTCAGAGGCCATGGTAGAGACCGTTCGCTTTCTTGAGGCCGAAATCGCCCGGCTTCGAAGCAAGCGGATGAAGCTCCCCCTCGAGAGTCGAAATCTCAGCGAGATGCAAAAAGCTCAGGCCAGAAACGAGGTTCTCCTCAAAGAGTCCTTCGAAGCGTTGGAGTGAGAAAACGCTTCCTTCGGAAAAGCTCTTCGTCAATGAAGCCCGATCCATCCCGGCGGAGGAACAGAAGGGCGGCGCGGCAACAGCTCAGCCGAGTTCACCCCTCTTCCGCTGCTCCCGTGAGGCGGCTGAGAAGGCTTCGCTGGAGATGGTCCAGTTTTTCCTTTCCTTCTAACTTTTCACCCCATTCGTCCTGCACATAAAAGACGTCGACGATACGATTACCGAAGGTTGAGACCCTTGCGAAATGAATATCGCACCCATGCTCTGTGAGAGCCTGTGTTATTTCGTAAAGGATGCCCAAGCGATCCTCACCGCTCACCTCCACAATCGTGTAGAAATCGGAATCGTGGTTGTTGATCTTGACCTCGGCTTCCACCTTGGGCATCACCTTGGGCTGAAGCCCCGGGGTTTCCTTTCGCTCCATGAGCACTCTTTTTATCGTCGTCCTTCCGCTTAGGACCGCCTCCAGATCCCGCTTGAATCCCTCGATCCGCCGTTCCGGCTCTTCGGTCTTGTCCTCCACCTCGAAGGTGTCGAGGGCAATCCCGTTATCCCAAGTGTGGATTTGGGCGCCAAGAATGTTGAGGCGGTTCAAAAACATGGACCCCGCGATCCTGGCAAAAAGCCCGTATCGATCCCTTGTGCAAAGGGTCACCCGAGCTCGGCGGCTGTCGAGCTTCTCCCATTCCACGACAAGGACCTCCTCCTCGATCCGGGCGGCCATTTCGATGTGATGAGCGATCTCAGCAGCAGGATAGCAACCGAGATAACGGGACGGAAGCTCCTCTCGGTATTGAGAGAAAACCTGGGGTGAAAGGATCTCGGAAAGGTCCGCCAAGACCCTCTCTTCGGTCGAGAAGAATCCTTCCACGTCCCCTTTTTCCAGAAAATGAACGGTCCGGAGAAAAAGCTCCATCAGGAGGGAATCTTTCCATGAGGTCCAGGCCTCCGGCCCGACGGCTCGGATGTCGGCAAAGCTCAGGAGATAGAGCATCTTCAGTCGGAGGGACCCTTCCACTTCCTTGGCAAAGCGGTGGATGGTCCCCTCATCGTGAAGATCGCGGCGAAAAGCGGTCTCGATCATGAGAAGATGGCGCCTTACGAGAAAAACCAATAATCGCTTCTCCTCCTCCGAAAGGCCCATCCTTTCCGCAATCTTTTCCGCCTGATCACCACCCCGAAGGGAGTGATCCCCTTCTTCACCCTTTCCGATATCGTGGATCAGGCCGCAAAGGATCAAGAGGCCAAAAGGTTCCACTTCTTTGGCCAGGGAAGAAAGGAGGGGAAACTCCTTCTCGTAGGCCCCGGTCCTGAGTTTGACAAGTTCCTCCACAGTAAGCAAGGAGTGGACGTCCACGGGATGAACGTGGTAGAGATCATAGTGGACTCTTCCTTCGATCGCTCCGAACTCGGGGATGAGGCGAGAAAGGAGGCCCAGTTTGTGCATTCGGTTGAGGATGTCGTCCACCCCTTCCCCATGGTTTAAGATGGAGAGAAAGGTCTGATTGACGACCGAGGCGCTCTGAAATCGCTCGTCGATCCATGGAAGGCTTTCGATGAGCGCGTCCTCTGTTCGAGGGGCGATTTTCGCCCGAAGGAGCTGACTCCTCCGGAAAAGCTCCATCACCCTTGTCGGATCCTTTTTGAAGGTCGAAGGGTCAGCAAGATCAATCTGGCCCCGACTCCAGGCGAAGGACGAATCGATTTTACGGCGCCTCCAGGAAGAAAACATCCTCTTTCCAAGAGGAGGTTCTGAAAGGATTCGTTCGAGGGCTCTCTCGGTGAAATTCGAGATCCGGGAGGCCGAGAGGTGGAATCGCCGCATCATCTCCTCGATACCCCGAGGCCCCGGTTCAAATCCAAGAAGGGGAGCCACTTTCTCCTGAAGCTCGAAGCTGAGATCATCCTGCCGCCGGCCGGAAAGGCGATGGATTTCGTTTCGGATCGTCCAGAGAAATTGGATAGCCCCCTCGATCTCGCAAACCTGGTCTCGGAAAAGAACCGCTTCCCATCGGTCGGTTCGGTGTTTGGCACGGACGAGCCATCGCCCCACCTGAAAATCCCGAAGCCCACCACGGATCTCTTTGATGTGGGGTTCCAGAACATACTGGGGATCGCCATATCGACGGTGGCGCTCGCGAATCTCCTCGAGAAGAGCCTTTGCAAAATCAGGGACATGTTGGTAGAGAAGGCTTCGCCCAAAAAGCTGAAACAACGCATCGAAGAGGCCGTATTCCCCATCCAGATAGCGCATGTCGATCAACCCGGTCTTCACGTGAAGATCGCTTCGGGCGAGGCTGAGACATTCTGACACCGATCTCGAGCTGCAATTTACCTCGAGGCCCAAGTCCCAAAGAGGGTAAAGGATCTTTTCGATGAGGGGGGCGAGTTCTCCCCCTTGGGAAGGGGCGAGGAGCAAAAGGTCAATATCCGAATAGGGCGCCAGTTCTCGCCTTCCATAGCTTCCCACGGCGAGGAGGCAGACCGAGGGAGAAGGGACTTCGGATCGTGCTTTCCAAAAGGCCTTACGCACCAGGCTATCGACGAGGTTCGTATGGTGAAGGAAGAAATCGGTGGGCGACGGATAGCGAGGTGGCCCCTGGGCGAGCCGTTCTTTGGCCTCTTTCAACTCGTTTCGAGTTATTCCCAGATCAAATGGCATCTCGGCCTCGTTCTCCTGTTCGAATCCGAATGGCCTCCTCAACGGAGTAGACGAAAATCTTTCCGTCTCCGATCTTCCCCGTCTTGGCAGCCCGCTCGATCGTCTCAACCACTTGCTGGACCATTTCGTCCGTGACGATCACCTCGAGCTTCACCTTCGGAATGAAGTCGATCTTGTATTCCGCTCCCCGGTACAGTTCTGTGTGACCCTTCTGGCGGCCAAAACCCCGGACCTCCGCAACGGTCATTCCCTGAACTCCAATTTGACTTAAGGCGTTCTTCACTTCGTCGAGCTTAAAGGGTTTGACAATGGCCTCGATCTTCTTCATGGTCCCTCCCCGTTTGCCTTTCTTTCTGCTCCCAGAAGGTTTGCCTTTCAGGCAAAGCTTCCATCTCCAACTTTCTAAAAACTATACCCCCTTTCCCCGGCGCCGTCAAATCATTTCGTTTCCTCTATTGATCCCGAGGCTACGACCTCTTATATTTTTTAAAAAGCTTTGCAGAGGCATCAGCGGAGGACAAGGAATCCGTCCGAAAAAAGGGAAGAGATCCTGATGAAACCCTTTCGCGTCGTCATTTTTGTCTTTGCCGGTTTCATGACCCTTCTCACCGGCGCTACCAGCCCTCCTTCGCGGGCCCTTTCCAAACCCTTCCCATTCCCTGATCTGCCAGGATGGAAGTTGTCGGGGGAAATCGAAACCTTCTCCCCCGAAACGCTCTTCGACTACATCGACGGCGGCACCGATGCCTTTTTGAGGTACGACTTCGAAGAGTTGGCCGTAGCCCAATACGAGAACGGAAAGGGCGGTTCCCTCACGATCGAGGTCTATCGCCACCGCACCCCTTCGCATGCCTTTGGCATCTACAGCCAGGAAAGGCCGCCCGATCCGAAGCTTGTTCAAATCGGCGCCCAGGGCTATGCTGAAAAGGATCTCCTTAACTTCGTTGCCGGCCCGTACTACCTCAAGCTCAGCACCTTCAATGTCGCATCGGAAAGCGAAATGGTCCTTACCCTTGCGGCATGCCGGGTAGCCGAAGCCCTTGGAGAGAAGACGTCGCTCCCGCCACTTCTCTCCTTCTTCCCCCTGGAAGGGAAAAGGATGAACTCCGAGGCCTTCATCGCACGGAACTTCCTGGGATATCCTTTTCTCCACTCAGCCTACACAGCGGAGTACGAAGCTGGGGGAAAGGTATTTAAGCTCTTCCTCATTCAGGGAGGGGATGAGAAGGAATTGAAGCTGATGATCGAGAGATACTTTGCACAGCTCGGAAACCGTAGAACCGATCTCACCGAGGGCTCCTATTTTCTGGAGGATCCGCACCACGGCGCCATCGCCCTTCACTGGAAAGGGAGGTATCTCTGGGGCATCCTCGGTCTTTCGGACGAAGGGTTACGGTCAAAGTACCTGGAGCTTATGGAGAGAAGGCTCGACGTAAGATGATCCGTGACGAGGAGAAGGAACCTGAGGTGTCATGGGGGGAGAAAGGAGGCGGACGATGGGAGAGCGGCGAATCGACAGAAGGAATTTCATCAAGTCCGCGTTACTCGGGGTAGGCGGAATGCTCCTTTCCACGCCTGGTTTGCAGCAGGAGGTGAAGGCTGCCGAGGTGAAAGGAAAGGAGAGGAAGTTTGTCTACCGTGTTCTGGGAAAGACAGGCCTCAAGATCCCTGTCATCAACATGGGCGTCATGCTGACCGACAATCCCAACCTCATCCGCACAGCGCTCGATTCGGGTATTACGCTTCTCGATACCGCCCACGGATACATGGGAGGTCGAAATGAGGAAGTGATCGGCAGCGTCATCAAGGGGCGTGCCAGGGATTCCTTCTACATTGCAAGCAAGGTGAGTCTTCCTCAGGATCGAAAGACAGGTCTCTATACCGAAGGAGCGACAACGAAGGGGTTTCTCACGAGGCTCGATACAAGCCTGAAACGTTTAGGCCTCGACCACATCGATATCCTCTACCAGCATGGGGTATCGAGAAAAGAATCGGTTATGTATGAACCGGTCCTCACAGCCTTCGAAAAAGCGAAGAAGGATGGAAAGATCAGATTCTCCGGCGTTTCAACCCATTCGAACGAGCCCGAGGTCATCGACGCCGCGACCGACTCGAAGATGCACGAGGTGGTCCTCACGGCTTACACCTTCAAACAGAAACATGCCGAATCGGTACGAAGAGCGATCGCTCGGGCTTCCCAGGCAGGCATCGGAATTGTGGCCATGAAGGCCATTCGGGGAGGCTACCAGAAGCCTCCCTCCATAACCAATGTGACCGCTTCCCTTAAATGGATCCTACAGGATCCAAACGTGACCACCGTGATCGCTGGTTTTACGACCTTCGAACATATCGACGTCGACCTCTCGGTCATGGAAGATCTGAATCTCACCGAACCTGAAAAACTGGAGCTCCAAAAGGAGGCCTCCATTCGCGGTCTCTATTGCCAAGGATGCCGACAATGCGTGGGGCAATGTCCGGAAGAGCTCCCCATTCCCGATCTCATGCGGGCCTATATGTACGCGTATGGCTACGGCAGCCTATCTTATGCCCGAGAGGTCGTGTCATCGCTCGATCTGCCGGCAAGGGTGTGCAACGAATGCTCCACTTGTTCGGTGCAATGCTCCATGGGTTTCGATATTTCAAGAAAAGTGAAACATGTGGCTCGGCTGCAGCGGATTGGAGGAGGAAGCGATGCATGACGGAAAGCTCGAATTGACAAGACGACAGTTTATGAAAACGGCGGCTGTGGCCACAGCGTTAGGCTTGACAGGAGAGCCTTCCTTTTCCCAAGCGAAGGAGGGGTACGATCTCGCTGTCATCTCGGGGGAGCCCATTGCCGCCACCCAAAAGGCCCTGGAGGGGATGGGTGGCATCTCACGGTTCGTAAAGAAAGGGTCCCGCGTTTTGATCAAACCGAACATGTCTTTCGCCACGCCTCCCGAGCGCGCAAGCACAACACACCCTCTCGTTGTGGCAACGGTGGCTCAGGCGTGTGTGGATGCGGGAGCCCTGCAGGTCCTGGTCGTGGATCACACCCTTCAGCGACCCGAGCTCTGTCTCGAACGAACGGGGATCCGTGAAGCGTGCAGGCCCATCAAGGGCTGCCATGTCCTTGCCCTGCGGGAGGGCAGGTTCTTCAAGGAGGTGAAGGTTCCCGATGGAAGGGTCTTGGACCGCATCGAGGTCGTCAAAGAGGTTTTCGAAGGCTACGTCCTGATCAACATCCCCGTAGCCAAGTCCCATTCGACCACAGGCGTAAGTCTTGGGCTCAAGGGGTTGATGGGGTTGATCCTCGACCGAGAGAGCTTCCATTCCCGGTACAACATCAACGAAGCCATTGCGGATCTCGCGTCGGTCATCAAACCTCAATTGACCGTTCTGGACGCAACCCGGGCCCTTGCTTCCGGAGGCCCGGGAGGTCCGGGTGATGTGAAAAAGCCAAATCTCGTGATCGCCGGGGTCGATCCGGTGGCTGTCGATTCCTATGGCGTTTCTATTGTCCCCTGGTATGGCCAGACCTTCAAGGGGCGTCAGGTGGAACACATTCTGATGGCTCACAAGCGGGGCCTTGGAAAGATCGATATCGAAGGGCTTCGCATTCTCAAGGAGAGGGCATGAAAACCTCTATCCAGGCCCTCTCCCTCTTTCTCTTCTCCCTCTTCTTTTTCTTTGCCGCCTATGGGCTTCCGGAGTGGTTCCCGGCAGACCTTTATCTTCGCCTCGATCCCCTCCTGGGCCTCAATGCCATCCTTGCAGCAAGAGAGGTGATAGGTCGGGCCCTCTGGTCGCTGATCACCCTTGGAGCGACTTTAGTGGTAGGTCGGTTCTTTTGTGCTTATGTGTGCCCCATGGGAGCGACGATCGATCTTTTCGATCTCGTCTTCTTCCGCAAGAAAAAACGGCTCCCCTTGAAAAAGGACGCCTTATTACGCAAGACAAAGTACGTCTTGCTTACGGTTTTCATCGCCTGTGCTCTCGTCGGCCTCCCCCTTGTCTATTGGATGGATCCGATCGCACTGCTCACGCGGATCTATACGTTTGTTTTTTACCCCCTTGTGATTTCGCTGGTCAATTTTCTCGTGGATTTGCTTCGTCCGCTCTCTCGACCCTTGGGCTGGGTGAGTTTCTCCCACCTCCATCTCATGGAGCCCGTTTTTCACATGTCCGCCATTACCCTCTTCATCCTTGGAGGCGTGGTGGTTCTGAATCTTCTGACCCCAAGGTTTTGGTGCCGCTATCTCTGCCCTCTTGGCGCCTTTCTCAGTCTTTTCTCGCCCTTAGGGCTTTTTCGCAGAAAGGTGAGCGAGCGCTGCAACGAATGTCACCAATGCGCGAGAAACTGCCCCATGGGAGCGATTCCCAAGAATCCTCGTGAAACGGCCCATCCCGAATGCATCCAGTGCAGGACCTGTCGTCGGGTCTGTCCCGAGAAGGCTATTTCTTTTCCCCCATCCCTTCCTGTAGGGGGCGAGTATTCGTCCGTCGACCTCTCCCGTCGGGGGTTTTTCTATTCCTTGGCAGGAGGATTGACTTTCGGCCTCGTCGCATCAAAGACGCCCTTTAAGCCTCTTGAAGGGAAGCACCAGCTTATTCGGCCACCCGGTGCTCTTCCCGAGTCCGAATTTCTACGTACCTGTATCCGGTGTGGGGAATGCATGAAATCATGCCTGACCAACACCCTTCAGCCCTGCCTCTGGGAATCAGGCCTTGCAGGCCTCTGGACCCCCCGCCTCAACCTTCGCCTCGCACCTTGCGAACAGAATTGCAATGTGTGCGGAAAGGTCTGCCCTACCCAGGCGATCCGCTCCCTCTCCCTCGAAGAGAAGACCCATGCGAAAATCGGGACCGCGGTCATCAAAAAAGAGCTCTGTTTGGTATGGGCTCAGAACAAGCTCTGCCTGATTTGCGATGAGATATGCCCCTATAACGCGATCGTCTTTCGTCCCCTGGAGGGCTACCGCCGGCCCGTGGTCATCGCTTCCAAGTGCAACGGTTGCGGCTTTTGCGAACAAAGGTGCCCCGTCAGAGGAGAATCCGCCATCGTCATCGTTCCTAACGGCGAGATCCGTTTGAAGGAGGGCTCCTACATCAAAGAGGCCAAGAGGCTTCAGCTCGACTTTAAGCCCGATCCCGGCGATGACAAATTCATCCTCGACGAATCGGGCCTTGAATTGGAGGAAGGAAAGAAGGAAATCAAGCTTCCGGCCAAACCCAAAGGTTTCCTCCCGAACTGAGCCTTCTCCGCACTCCCAAGGCCGTTAAAATAAATGAAATGGAAGAATGTGGGGACGTTCCTGAAATTTTTACTTTCTTTCCAACCAAGTTCGATGCATCAACAAAGATTTGGACGCAATCTTCAAAAGGCAGTCGAGGGGAATTATAGGACGCCCCTCGTCCCGTCATTGCGAGCCACTCCCCCCCTCGTCATTGCGAGGCGCTCCCCCCCCTCGTCATTGCGAGGCACTCCCCCCCTCGTCATTGCGAGGCACTCCCCCCCTTCGTCATTGCGAGGCACGAAGTGCCGAAGCAATCTCGGGTTCCGATAGGCCATACGACGAAGCCGTCGGGCCGAAAGGATCCAGCGTCTCAGTCCGGCCCCTCAGATTGCTTCGCTCCGCTCGCAATGACAAGAAGGGGGTCATTGCGAGGCACTCCCCCCCTCGTCATTGCGGGGCCTTCCCCCCTCGTCATTGCAAGGCACTCCCCCCCCTCGTCATTGCGAGGCACGAAGTGCCGAAGCAATCTCGGGTCCGGCTTACTGGGGACCTTCCTGAGATTTTCACTTTCTTTCCAACCAGGTTCGATAAAAAAGCACTCACGGAAAATTATACGCAAAGGGTTTCAGTAAGTTAAAATTTTAGGAACGTCCCTACGACTGTTTCGGAGCGAGGTCTGGCTCTCGGTCGGGGGAAATGGTATAATAAAAAGCCAAAAGGGATTTTCAGGATACCTTAGTACTACAGCGACAAGTGAAATACTGGACAAATGACATGGAATCTGTTATACCTTTAACCAGGACGTATGAGAGAGGCTGCGGCTTAGACACCGGACTACCGGAGATCTTATGTT
>Ga0315298_1004131_pt1 | contig 22095 bp, 14 predicted proteins | sample WHS_1_MG_FD_203077 | JGI IMG/M metagenome (GOLD analysis project Ga0315298, IMG submission 203077) | Extremophilic microbial mat communities from Washburn Hot Springs, YNP, Wyoming, USA - WHS_1_MG | ecosystem: Environmental > Aquatic > Thermal springs > Hot (42-90C) | place: USA: Wyoming...
CGGGATCACCCAATCGACCGCACCCTCCGCGGGGGCGGCTGCCATGGCCTCGCCAGGGCAGGCCCCCCATTATTACGGCCCGTATCCCAACTACGCCAACAGCCCGCTGCCCGTCGTTACATCCGCTCCGGGTAGCACGACCCCGGTGGGCAACCCGTTGGTGGCTCGGGCATACCCCACCGATAGCGCGGCGAACGTTCTGGTGGTGAACTCTCATGCGCCGCTACCAGCCGGGACGCTTGCTGAGATCCAGGTGTTCGATCAGCCCGGCTCAGGGCCCAACAGCTTCCATGCCTACGTGCTCAGGCCCACGGGCACCCCCGGCTCGTACAGCGTTGTCTTCGACAGTGGCCCGCTGTCGGTGCCATCCGTGGCCACTGGCCAGGTGGTCACGTTTCCGGTTGGACCCTTCGCCGTCCAGGCTGGCGATCTGATGGCCCATTACGGACAGGGCATTCCGCTGGACATGGGAGGAGTCTCGCTGGACTCTACCTACTACCCTGCCAATACCCCTCCATCCCTGGGCCAGACCATCACCCTGGGAGGGACCGACTACCCGCTCTTCAGCACCGATCGCACCTACTCCATCGCCTTCGGGCTGTCCAGCACTACCACCACGATTTCGGGCGGGATCCGGAAGTTCGTGGATGGCCTTCCGGGAGTGGGCCCTGCTAACGCCAACAACCTTGGGCAGTACATTCCGGTGGCAATCCCAGACACCACGACCTACCCGGGCTCCGACTACTATGAGATCGCCGTCGTCCAGTACCAAGAGCAGATGCACAGCGATCTGCCTCCTACCACGCTCCGCGGCTACGTCCAGCTCTCGACCAGCGTTGTGCCGGGCGCCAGGCTCAAGCTCCTCTACCCGGACGGCAGCCCCATCAAGCTCCCCGACGGGAGCCCGGCCCTGGCCGTGGACAAGCCCCACTACCTTGGGCCGCTGATCAGCGCCACCAAGGACAGGCCGGTCAGGATCCTCTTCCGCAACCTGCTGCCCACCGGCCAGGGCGGCGACCTCTTCCTGCCCGTGGATACGACGGTGATGGGAGCGGGCATGGGGCCGGACATGGGCGGGATGACCGAACCAGACCCCCAGAACCCCATGTGCGGCAGCAGCCCCAAGCCCGCGGGCTGCTACGCCGAGAACCGCGCCACCCTGCACCTGCACGGCGGGATAACCCCGTGGATCAGCGATGGCACCCCTCACCAGTGGACCACGCCCGCGGGGGAGAACACCAGCTATCCCAAGGGTGTCAGCGTCAAGAACGTCCCCGACATGCCCGATCCCGGACCGGGGGCGCTGACCTTCTTCTACACCAACCAGCAGAGCGCACGCCTCCTCTTCTACCACGACCATGCCTGGGGCATAACCAGGCTGAACGTGTACGCCGGCGAGGCAGCGCCCTACCTGATCACCGACGACATGGAGAAGTCGCTCATCGCGGACGGGATAATCCCCGGGCCCAATGACACCATCCCGCTGGTGATACAGGACAAGACCTTCGTCCCGGACCCCAACCAGCTGGCCCTGGAGGATCCTCTCTGGGACATGAACCGGTGGGGAGGCAAGGGCAGTCTTTGGGTGCCCCACGTCTACATGCCCGCCCAGAACCCGGGCGACAGCTCGGGCGTGAACCCCTTCGGCCGGTGGGCCTACGGACCCTGGTTCTGGCCCCCTACCACGGGCATCACCTACGGGCCCATAGCCAACCCCTATTACGATCCGAACTGCGACTCCGCCGTGCAGTGGTGCGAGCCACCGCAGATACCTGGTGTCCCCTACCTCTCCATGGGGATGGAGGCCTTCAATGACACGCCGGTGGTCAACGGCACCGCCTATCCCACCACCACGGTGCAGCCCAAGTCCTACCGGCTGCGCATCCTGAACGCCGCCAACGATCGGTTCTTCAACCTGCAGCTCTACCAGGCAGACCCTTCCGGCAAGGAGGTCTCTCTCGATCCAGCCATGGTGGCGGCCGCCCTGAACGACCCTACCATCTTCCCCACGCCGGACCTCACGGTCAGCCCAGCCGGGCCCAGCTGGATCCAGATAGGCACCGAGGGCGGTTTCCTGCCAGCGCCCGTGGTGGTCCCCAACCAGCCGATAACCTGGGTCACGGACCCGACGGTCTTCAACGCCGGCAACGTGGACAAGCATTCGCTGCTGCTGGGTCCCGCCGAGAGGGCCGACGTGATCGTCGACTTCTCTCAGTTTGCCGGCAAGACCCTGATCCTGTACAACGACGCGCCCGCGGCCTTCCCGGCCCGGGACCCGCGCTACGACTACTACACCGGCAACGCGAACCTCACCAGCACCGGTGGCGCGCCATCCACCCTGCCCGGCTACGGCCCCAACACCCGCACCATCATGCAGATCAAGGTGGCCAGCGCGACCCCAGCCCCAGCGTTCGACCTGGCCAGGCTTGAGAACGCCTTCAAGTCGTCCAAGCTGGGAGGCCAAGGGGTCTTCGAGAAATCGCAGAACCCCATCATCGTGGGGCAAGGCGCCTACAACTCGGCCTATGGAACATCCTTCCGCAGCAGCGCACCCTACGACGGTTTCGCCAGGATCAGCGATTTCTCTCTCACGTTCGACACCCTGTCGGGAAATCGGATCACGCTGCCCTTCCAGCCGAAGGCGATCCAGGATGAGATGGGGGAGGCCTTCGACAAGGAGTACGGGAGGATGAGTGGCAACCTGGGGGTGGAGGTTCCATTGACCCAGGCCGGCACTCAGCAGAACCTCATCCTCTACCCCTACGTGAACCCCGCCACGGAGGTGATCAACGGGGTCACTGCCACGGGGCCCATAGCCACCACCTCCGACGGCACCCAGATCTGGAAGATCACCCATAACGGGGTGGACACCCACCCCATCCACTTCCACCTGTTCGACGTCCAGATCATCAACCGGGTCGGGTGGGACGGGATCATCAGGAAACCCGACCTCAACGAGCTGGGATGGAAGGACACCATAAGGGTCAGTCCCCTGGAGGACACCATCGTGGCCCTGCGGCCCATAGTCCCGAAGGCGCCATTCGGGCTGCCCGACAGCATCAGGCCGCTGAACCCGATGATGCCCCTGGGGTCCACGGCCATGTTCAACAGCACCGATCCCAACGGAAACCCCATCAACCCGCCCATAACGAACCAGCTGGTCAACTTCGGGTGGGAGTACGTGTGGCACTGCCACATCCTGAGCCATGAGGAGATGGACATGATGCGGCCCATCTCGGTCAACGTGGCTCGCAAGCTGGCCGATCCGCCGGTGGTGACCTACACCAGGAACGGGGGAGTGCACCTCACCTGGACCGATGGCACACCCATCGATCCCAACAACCCGGCCACCTGGGGAAACCCCGCCAACGAGGTCGGCTTCCGCATAGAGCGGGCGACCGTCTCCAATAACGGCAAGGTGGGCGCCTACTCGGTCATCGGGACGGCCCTGGCCAACGCAACCAGGTACGACGATACCACGGCAGCGGCGGGGACGATCTACAGCTACCGCGTCGTCGCCTACAACGCAGCTGGGGACTCGGCCTCGATGCCCGTCCAGGTTGGCCCGGCGGGTGTGCCCACGCCCGCGGCGCCAACGAACCTGACGGCCGTACTGAAAGCCGGACCTCAGGTGGTACTCACATGGAAGGACAACGCCAACAACGAGACGGGCTTCGTCGTGGAACGCGCCGCCAACGGGGGAGCCTTCATACCCATCGCGACCCCGTGGTCCTCCAACGGCACAGGCAACGTCTCCTTCACCGACACCACGGCGACGGCTGGCAACAGCTACAGCTACCGGGTGAAGGCCGTGAACGGCGGAGGCTCCTCCGCTTACTCGAACACGGCGGCCGTTACCCTTCCTCCAGCCCCCGCGGCGCCATCGGGCCTCACGGCTACAGCCGTCAGGGCAGGGGGAAACAGCGATACCGTCACCCTGACATGGACGGATAACGCCAACAACGAGACGGGGTTCACCATCCAGCGAGCCACCGACGCGGCCTTCACGGCCGGGCTGAACACCAGCACCGTCGGAGCCAACACCACCACGAGCCAGCAGACGGGGCTCAAGCGCAACACTACCTACTACTTCCGCGTGCGGGCAGACAACCTGGGAGGATCGTCCGACTGGTCCAACGTGGCCAGCGTGGTCACACCTTAGGGCTTGGGGCCGGCGCCCGAGGGCGCCGGCCATCCCCAGCAACAGCAAGGAGGTGTCCCTCGGTTGGCCGACCGAGGGACACCTCCTTTGAAAGGTGGACGTAACGGGTCTAGTACTCCATGCCGCCCGGCGGCATGGCGGGAGCCTTCTCCTTCTCCGGGATATCGGTGACCAGCGATTCGGTGGTCAGGATCATGGAGGCGATGGACGCGGCGTTCTCCAAAGCCGCCCGCGTCACCTTCAGCGGGTCGATGATGCCGCGCTCCACCATGGGCGCGTACTCGTTCCTCAAGGCATCGTAGCCGACGCCGCGAGGCGAGTTCCGGACCCGCTCCACCACCACCGACCCCTCCTGGCCGGCGTTGATGGCGATGCGGCGCAGCGGCTCCTCAAGGGCCCGGCGCAGGATGTTCACGCCGGTCTCGGCATCGCCCTGTCCCTTCAGCTCCTCGGCCACCTTGTCCAGGGCCGAGATGGCGTTCACCAGCGCCACTCCACCTCCGGGGACGATCCCCTCCTCCACGGCCGCTCGGGTCGCCGAGAGGGCGTCCTCCACGCGGTGCTTCTTCTCCTTCAGCTCCACCTCAGTGGCAGCACCCACCTTGATGACGGCCACGCCGCCGGCCAGCTTGGCCAGCCGCTCCTGCAGCTTCTCGCGGTCGTAGTCCGAGGTGGTCTCCTCGATCTGCGCCCGGATCTGCTTGATGCGGGCCTGGATCGCCTTCTCGTCGCCGTAGCCCTCGATGATGGTGGTGTTGTCCTTGTTGGACACCACGCGCCGAGCCCGGCCGAGATCCTGCACCGTGGCGGAGTCCAGCTTGCGGCCGACCTCCTCGGAGATCACCTTGCCGCCCGTCAGGATGGCGATGTCCTCCAGCATGGCCTTCCGGCGATCGCCGAAGCCGGGAGCCTTCACCGCCAGGACGTTGATGGTGCCCCGCAGCTTGTTCACCACCAGGGTGGCCAGAGCCTCACCCTCCACATCCTCGGCGATGATCAGCAGGTTCTTGCTGACCTGCAGGAACTTCTCCAGGACCGGCAGGATGTCGGCAATGGCGGAGATCTTCTTGTCGGTGATCAGGATGTAGGGCTCGTCCAGGACGGCCTCCATCCTATCGGAGTTGGTGATGAAGTAGGCGGAGATGTAGCCCCGATCGAACTGCATCCCCTCGGTGTACTCGGTCTCGAAGCGAAGCCCCTTCGACTCCTCGACGGTGATGACGCCGTCCTTGCCGACCTTGTCCATCACCTCGGCGATCAGCTTGCCTATCTCCTCGTCCGCCGCGGAGATGGCCGCCACCTGGGCGATCTCCTCGCGACCCTTCACCGGCGTGGACATCGCCTTCAGCTCCTCAACCACCGCGGCGACGCCCTTGTCGATCCCTCGCTTGATCAGCATCGGGTTGGCGCCGGCCGTGACGTTCTTGAGTCCCTCGGAGACGATGGCCTGGGCCAGAACGGTCGCCGTGGTGGTCCCGTCGCCGGCCACATCATTGGTCTTCGTGGCCGCCTCCTTGGCCATCTGGGCCCCCATGTTCTCGAAGGGGTCCTCCAGCTCGATCTCCTTGGCGATGGTCACGCCATCGTTGGTGATGGTAGGGGCCCCGAACTTCTTGTCCAGGACTACGTTGCGGCCCTTGGGACCCAGGGTTATCTTGACGGCGTCGGCCAGGGCGTCTACGCCTCGCTTGAGGGCGTACCTGGCTTCCTCGTCAAACTTCAGTTGCTTTGCCATGAACTATTCCTCCTGAAGGACAATAGCCTTCGTCACAAGGTTACGAGCCCGATACGCTCGGGCTCTGGGAGGGTTACTCCGTCACCACTGCCAAGATGTCCTTCTCGGTGAGGATCAGCAGCTCCTCATCGCCGCGCTTGAACTCGGTTCCGGCGTACTTGGCGAAAAGAACCCTGTCGCCCTCCTTCAGCTCCACCGGGACCCTCTGGCCGTTGTCCAGCAGGCGGCCGGGACCCACCGCCAGCACGCTCCCCTCCTGGGGCTTCTCCTTGGCGGTGTCGGGCAGGACGATGCCGCTCTTGGTGACCTCCTCCCGAGACAAAGGCTTGACCACCACTCGGTCACCAAGGGGCTTGAGTCCGATAGCCATCTCTTCAGACCTCCTTACTCTCTAGATTCGCCTCCGCAACCGAGGCTCGCGTCCCATCCGCGTGTTAGCACTCGATCCTCAAGAGTGCTAAAGACCGAGCGGTATATTAGCCGACGAGCCGACAGCCCGCAACCGCGATCCTCGCACTTCACCGATATTCAGACGACTGCCACGGGCAATATCCCACTCTATCTTCGCAGGGCTCGAAGGATCTCGCGGAATCGCCTTCTTTTGCCCTGGACACATGAACCTTGAAGCTGGTTGCGCAGCTAAGCAGCAAGTATCGTACCCAGAAAGGGCTCAACACGGGGCTCAGGGTAGCAATCCGCGGGGTTCAGTGCTAGTACTCGACCAATTTGGTTTCGACATGTAGGGCGGGGTTTTATCCCCCGCCGCCCGGCGCACGGGTTGGACCCGGCGGCGGGGCACAAGGCCCCGCCCTACATACCAAATTCATTTTGTCGCTGTACTAGTCCTTCGGCGCGGTGGTTCCGACAGGTTTGGGCGGCCGCCCCTGCTTGCCCTGGGGCGCGATGGAGGGGAACAAGCCCCTCCCTGCGTCTCGGAACCACAGCACCAGAGAAGTTGTGCTCGACATGTGGGGCGGAGATGCCCGCGACCCCAATGGTGTCGGGCGCATGGTGGAGACGGCGGGCGCAATTCGATTCTCGTAGGGCCGCGTCTTGTACCCGGCCTCGGTCCCGCCCCACGGGGCACGTGGGAGGGATGAATCCCCGCCCTACGGGTGTAACTGCACCGCGCGGCACGCGGCGGGGGACAAGCCCCCGCCCTACAGGTGTAAAACGGGCGGCTAGGGATAATCCCCGCCCTACTGGTGTACAACGGTTGGCGGGGGACGCGTGGCGCGAGCGGGCACAGCGCCACGCCCGCCCCACACACCGCGATCACCCTGTCACGGCGCTACGCCAGGGGAAGGTTGGGGGTCACATCCATGTCCAGGCCGTCCCTCGTCCCGGCCAGGAACCGGTAGTACCCGGCGGAGGCGATCATGGCGGCGTTGTCGGTGCAGAGGTATATGGGGGGGATGTGGACCGGCACGGCCACCCTCTCCCTGACCCTCTCCCGCAGCGCCAGGTTGGCGGCCACCCCCCCGCACACGGCCACCTGCGCCGCCCCGAACCGCTCAACCGCCCGCGCCACCTTGGCCGAGAGGACGTCCACCACCGCCTCCTGGAAGCTGGCTGCCAGGTCCGACGTCGGCAGCGGCTGCCCCAGCTCCTGCACCGTCCGGAGCACCGCCGTCTTCAGACCACTGAAGCTGAAGTCGAAGCTGTCCCCCAGCCACGCCCGCGGGAAGTGAAAGGCCTGGGGATCGCCGCCCTCCGCGGCCTTCTGGATGGCCGGGCCGCCCGGGTACCCCACCCCCAGGATCCGGGCCACCTTGTCGAAGGCCTCGCCGGCAGCGTCGTCCAGGGTGCTGCCCAGCCTGCGGTAGTCCCCGTGCCCGGCCATCAGGATCAGGTCGGTGTGCCCACCGGAGACGATGAGGCAGAGCAGGGGGAAGGCCGGCTCCGGGGTGGGGCCGTCGGTCTCCACCCAGTTGGAGTAGATGTGCCCCTCCAGGTGGTTGATCCCCACCAGCGGGATCCCTCTGGCCAGGGAGATCGCCTTGGCCGCGTTCACCCCCACCAGTAGCGACCCCGCGAGCCCCGGACCTCGGGTGACGGCGATGGCGTCGATCCCGCCCCAGTCCACGGCGGCCCTCTCGAGGGCCTCCTCGATGGTTGGGATGATGGCTCTAAGGTGAGCGCGCGATGCCATCTCGGGCATGACGCCGCCGTACCTCCGGTGGAGGTCGATCTGGGACGCCACCACATTGGATTCCATCCGGCGGCCATCGGCCACCACCGAGGCGGCGGTCTCGTCGCAGGAGGACTCTATCCCCAGGATTCGCATGGTTGCGATCTGCATTTACTCAGACCCTGTGCGAAAACCGAAAAGAAGAAAAGACCGGTTTGGGGACACCCCAAACCCCGCCAGGCGCTGCGCCCTGGACCCGCCTCCTGGAGTGCTCCGACCCCTCTGGCGCTGCGCCCTGGATCCGCCTCCTGGAGTGCCCCGACCCCTCTGGAACTGCGCCCTGGACCCGCCTCCTGGAGTGCTCCGACCCCTCTGGCGCTGCGCCCTGGACCCAAATCCCGGACATTCCAGCTCCCGCAACTCCTGAGCCGGATCAGGCCAACACACAGCATCCGGGTCCCACGGCGCTGTCCCGTCACTGCATCGGCGGCAGGTCGAAGCTGAACAGCGAATTCCGTGCCAGCAGGTACATCCTCCGTCCGGCCTCGTCCACGTAGAGGTCCCGCAGCTCCTTGAAAGAAACGTTCTTCCCGTCCGCCTTGAACTGCCGCTGAAGCTGACCCTCCGGCGAGAACTGGATCACCCTCTCCCCGGCGCTGTCCAGCAGGTAGAGAGAGCGGGTGTTGGCGCTGGCGTAGAGGGCCCTCGGCCCCTTGATGGGCCCGTCGGGCATCTCCCCCGCGAAGTCGAGGGAGCGTCCCTCCCGGCTGAAGCGCTTTACCGTGCCGCCCCCCTCCAGGACGTAGAGGTTGCCGTCCAGGGCGATATCCACCGCCTTGGCCAGGTCCGCCTTCGCCCTGGCGTCGATGATGGTGTACGGCTCGCTCTCGTACCCGTTCTTGGTGGGTGGATAGTAGAAGACCCCCCTCAGCTTGGTGTCCAGAAGGTAGAGTCCGCCAGCGAACCCCGCTATGGCCTGGATGCTGCCCCACTTCTGGCTCTCGGAGACCTCGATGCGGGACGGACCGGTCTGCGGGTCGAAGGCGATCATGGAACGCCCGCTCTCCAGGATGAAGACCGCAGGCGAGGTCCTGAGCTGTCCGGCCGGCATCCAGGTGAGGGCCAGAAGGTCCCCCACGGTGCCCCCTCCCAGCTTGTCCCCCTTCTTCACCACCAGCTGGTGCTTGCCGGGGTCCTCCACACCCCGCCCGTCCTGGGTTAGGCTGTACCTGTACACCCTGTCCAGCCCCTCGTCCATGACGTAGACAGCGTTGCCGTCCAGCACAAGCTGGGTGGGATCCCCCTTGTCGTTGACGATGGGGGTGTAGTCGACCAGCCTGCTGATCTGGGTGACCCGCACCACCTTGTCGATCCTGTCCAGCTCGGCCTGCACCGCCGAAGCCTGTCCCCTCACGGTGTCGTCGTCCTTGGCCCGGAGGGAACGGGTGAACAGCTCGTAGGACTGTGCCAGCAGTCCTCTGGCCGTGGCCGGGTCCGCCGCGGCGGCCGCTTCAGCCCTCTTCTGCTGAGCATCCTTCGCCAGGGCCACCGCGTCCCCCTGCTGCCAGGCTCGAAAGCTGTTGACCCCCACCACCACCGCCGCCACGAGAATGGCGGCCAGCCCCAGCGTCAGCACCAGCTTCGCCAGCCAGGAGGGTGGGTTGTGCCGATCGCGCCAGCTCTGCGGACCCGGCTTCCTCAGCCGGACAGACGTGCGGCCCACCGCCTCCAGTGGTGGCCCCGGCGGGTAGAGTGGCGCGGTGGGCTTCCGCCTCCACCCCCTGATCCTCTCCAGCAAAGGCGCCAGGGGGAGCCGGAAGTGCCTGACCCTGGGCGCCTTCCTGCCCGACGCCTTCCCCGTGGACGCGGTCGGCTTCACCGTCGCGCGACCGTTCCCCCGGCGCGGCTTCGTCTCCGCCGGCCTCTCGGCCACGGCGGACAGCTCCGAGGCCTCTACCAGCGTTGGGCGGCTCTCCTTTTCGAGCTCACGCTCCCTCGCCGGCAGCTCCGCCACCTTGACCACCACCAAGGAGGTGGTGGGGCGCCTGACATGGGCCAGGTAGCACCCGTACAGCTCCGATGCGGCGGTGTCGGGGTCCATGTGCCTGGCCGCGTCCTGGATGTAGCGATCGGGCACCACCTTCCAGTAGGCCCCGGAGGCCAGCACCACCAGGTCTCCCTTGGCCAGGGGGCTGTAGGCGAAGTTTACGTGGGGCTCCAGGGAGCCGCCCAGGGAGTCCGACGCGCGATTGGTGCCGTTGCTGCTGACGTCGGGGATCATGCTGTAGGTGCTGAAGACCCGCTTCACGGCCCCCTGGTGGAGCACGAAGGCGTTGGCCGGCGCCACCTGGGCGATGTATACATCGGAGTCGCGTATCACAGCGCAGGACACCCCAGCCCGCAGCTGCCGGTCGGGGGTGGTGCGGGAGTTCTCGCTCCTCAGGAGATCGTTGGCCGCGGCCAGGGCCTGCCGAAGGCTGCCGGTGACGGTGCGTGATGGGTCGCGGAAGTACTCATCCTCGATGGTCTCTATCAGCCGTCGGCAGAGGTCGTCGGCATCCGGAAGGCTCGGCTCCACCAGGGTGAAGAGCTGACCGCGACGACGCTTGAAGAAGGAGAGGACAGGCGCGGTGGCATAGCCGACGAGGTTCGAGCTTTCCTGGCGTTCCCCCGAGATGACGTGCAGCTCGGAGAAGATGACGCCACCTGCCATACGAGTCCTCCAACCGTGCGGCCCATGTGGCGCCCTGGCGTGGGCTGCCGCGGCAGCCCCATGCCGGGGTCATCAGCAGGGCATGAGTGGGGAACAGGGATTCATCGGGAGCTAGCCAGCAGTATAGCAAAAGGGTCTTGCGGGGTAAATCACACATTGCACTTGCCCGGGCCCTTCTGGAGCCGTCTCATGAACAGCCCCGAAGAGAGTCCAGGGCCCGCCCCCGCCACGCCGGCAAGGAGCGGAGCGGGGCCTGCCAGAGGTCACTCCTGAGTGCGGCGGAGAGACCTCCACGCGGAGGCCCATCGCTCAGTCTCAGGCGGGGACGGCGGCCCTCTACGTGCCCAGTCCATCTTGTCCGACCGCCACCGGCAGGCTGAAGCTGAAGGTCGACCCCTTCCCCTCCTGGCTCTCGACCCAGATCCTGCCGCCATGACCCTCCACCAGATGCCTGGCGATGGCGAGCCCGAGCCCGGTGCCCCCTCCCGAGCGGGAGCGGTCGGCCTTGTAGAACCGCTCGAATATCCTGGGAAGGTCCTCCGCCGCTATGCCAACGCCGGTGTCGGACACGGAGACGAGAACCCGGTCTCCGTCCTGTCGTGCGCTCAGGTGAACCCGACCGCCCGGCGGGGTGAACTTGATGGCGTTGTGGAGGAGGTTGATCAGCACCTGGCCCATGCGCTCGCTGTCGGCGGCCACCATGGGGAGGCCATCCGGGATCTCCACGGAGAGCCCCACGCCCGCACGGTCGGCCTGGGCAGCCAGCCGGCCCGCCGCCCGGCGCAGCATCGGCCCCACCTCCTCGGCCCGGATGGACAGGGCCACCCGACCGCTCTCTATTCGCGAAAGCTCCAGCAGCTCGCTAACCATCTGGGCCAGCCCGTCCACCTCCGCATGCATCTTGGAGAGAAAATCCCTGGCCACCTCGGGCTCGTCGATAGCCCCGTCCTCCAGCGTCTCCACCAGGGCCTTCAGCGACGCCAGCGGGGTGCGCAGCTCATGGGAGACGTTCGCCACGAAGTCGCGCCGCACGGTCTCGGCTCGCCTCACCTCCGTGAGGTCCTGCAAGAGGGCCAGGGCACCCTCCTGCTTCCCTCTAAGCGGCGTCGCCACGACCCGAATATAGCGGCTGGCGGGGCCCACCTCCGCGACCCCGCTCTCGGCCGCCCCGCGCTGCAGGCAGCCCTGGATCACGCCGCTCAGCTCGTGGTCCCTCAGCACCTCCACGAAGGAGCGGCCCTCCAGGGGCGCCTCCGCGGAGAGGAATCGCGCCGCGGCCCTGTTGGACCTCAGCACGGTGCCCCCTCGGTCCACGATCAGGATCCCGTCCTCCATGGCCGAGAGGACCGCCGCCAGGGTGTCCCTCTCGGAGGAGACGCTCTCGATGGTCGCCTGTAGCCGACTCGCCATCAGGTCGAAGACCCTGGCCAGGCGGCCGACCTCGTCGGGGTAGTAGGCCCCCACCCTTCTGTCCAGCTCCCCCTCCGCCAGCCTCGCGGCCGCATCGGTCAGCTCCTCCACGGGCCCCGTGACGGTGCGGGCTATGGCGAGCCCAAGGAAGACCGCGAGGAGGGTGGCCGCGAGCCCCGCCAGGGCGAAGGTCCGGGCGATCCCCTCGGCGGTCTGGCGGACCTCGGAGAGGGGAAGCGCAGCCCGCGCCGCCCCCAGGAGCCGGCCTCCATCGGCAATGGGAACGGCCACGTACAGCATGTCGTAGCCAACGGTGGCGCTCAGCCGCTCCGACTCCCCGACCCCGTCCCGCAGCGCCGCCTGCACCTCCGGCCGTTGGCCGTGGTTCTCCATGGTGAGGGGGTCGTGCTCCGAGTCGCCCAGCACGACCCCCTCGGCGTCGATGATGGTGATACGCACACCTGTTTCGCTCCCCAGCCGCTTGGCCAGGGCGTCGACCTCGGCCGCCGGGCGATGGTCCACAAGGTAGGGTCGCACCGCCACCGCCACCAGCCTGGCCTGCCCCTCGACCCCCTCCCGCAGGGTGGAGAGGTAGGATCCCTGACCCATCTCCAGCAGGTAGAAGCTGAGGGCGCCCACGCACAGGACGATGAGGGCCGCGTAGGCGAGGGCGATGCGGGATCGCAGGCTGATGAGGACGGGACCAGGCACCATCGGCCAGCCGGGGGATCTAGGCCTTGAACCTGTAGCCAACGCCCCTCACCGTCTCGATCAGCTGGGGGTTCGATGGATCCTCCTCCACCTTCTCCCTCAACCACCGGATGTGTACGTCCACCGTCCGGGTGTCGCCAGCATAGTCGTATCCCCAGACCTGCTGCAGCAGCTGCTCCCGGGAGAAGGCCCGGCCGCGGTTGCTCATCAGGAAGGCCAAAAGATCGAACTCCTTCGGCTTCAGATGCAGCGGCTTCCCCGAGAGGGTGGCCTTGTGTGAGACAGGGTCCAGCTCCAGGGGGCCCTCCCTCTGCGGCCTGGCGACACCGTCCGCGGCCTGGGCCTGCGTCATCTCCGAGCGCCGCAGCAGCGCCTTCACCCGGGCCATCAGCTCCCGCATGCTGAATGGCTTGGTGAGGTAGTCGTCGGCCCCCAGCTCCAGACCCAGCACCTTGTCCACCTCCTCGTCTCGCGCCGTCAGCATCAGGATCGGGGTGGAGGACTCCCGCCGGAGGGTTCGGCAGACATCGAAGCCGTCGATCCTCGGCAGCATCACGTCCAGAAGGATGAGGTCCGGCCGCTCCTGCCGGGCCAACCTCAGTGCGGACTCGCCGTCGGCGGCTGTCCACACCTGGTACCCGGCCTTGGAGAGGTTGTAGCGCAGGGTATCCAGGAGGATCCTCTCGTCGTCCACCACCAGGATCTTGGCCAAGGCGCTGCACCTCCGAGGGGATTATACCAGCCGCAGCGCGGTGACAAACCCTGGCGCGCGCAATTCGACCCGTGGGCGGGCGTGGCGCCGCGCCCGCTCGCGCCACACCTCCGCCGCCAATCGTTTTACACCCGTAGGGCGGGGTTATCCCTAGCCGCTCGTTTTACACCTGTAGGGCGGGGGCTTGTCCCCCGCCGCGTGGCGCGCGTCCGGCGAGGACCCGGCCGGGCACAAGACCCGGCCCTACGAGATTGGGACTGGGCCGGGAATGACGCCGGGTACAAGACCCGGCCCCGCGAGGTCAGTACTTGGAGACGTTGGTCTCCTCCATCCGTCCGGTCACCATGAACACCACCCGCTCGCAGATGTTGGTCACCCGGTCCGCGATCCTCTCCAGGTTGTGGGCCACCCAGAGCAGGTAGGTGGCGCGGGTGATGGTGCTGGGGTCGCGGATCATGATCTCCAGCAGATCGCGGTAGACCCGGTCGTACAGGGCGTCCACCTGATCGTCCTCGGAGGCGAGGGCCTTCGATCCCTCCGCGTCCCTCGCCACGAACAGGTCCAGGCTCCGACGGAGCATCTCCCGCGCCTTGTCGGCCATGATCGGGATATCCACCAGCGGCTTGATGGGCGGCTCGTCCCCCAGCATCAGGTTGATCTTGGCGATCCCCTCCGCGTGGTCGGCCATCCGCTCCAGGTCGGTGATGATGTGCATGGCCGCCGCGATCACCCTCAGGTCGCTGGCCATGGGCTGCTGCGTGGCCAGGAGGAGGAGGCACTTCTCCTCGATGTCGAACCGCTTCCGGTTGATCTTCATGTCGTCGGAGATGATGATCTCCGACTCGTTCAGGTCGCGCCGTTTCAGGGCATCGATGGAGCGGCCGATGGCCTTATCCACCATGCTCCCCAGGATCAGCACGTCGTCCTTCAGCTCGGCCAGCCGCCGGTCGAAGGTGGATCTTGTAGTGGCCATCTGCCTTCCTCCCATCGGCCTCCCTCGCCCGAGACCCGCGCGGGGATGCCAGCATCAACCTAACCGAACCGCCCCGTGATGTAGTCCTCGGTTCGCTTGTCCTGGGGATTGGTGAACAGTCGGTTGGTCTCCCCGAACTCGACCAGCCTCCCCACCCTGTCCTCCCCCGCCAGCATGAAGGCCGTGAAGTCGGACACCCGGGCCGCCTGCTGCATGTTGTGGGTCACCACGACTATGGTATAGCTACGCTTCAGCTCCTGCATCAGCTCCTCGATCCTCAAGGTGGCGGCCGGATCGAGCGCGCTGGCCGGCTCGTCCATCAGCAGCACCTCCGGCTCAACGGCGAGCGCCCTGGCGATGCAGAGTCGCTGCTGCTGGCCGCCCGAGAGCGCCGTGCCCGGCTGGTTTAGCTTGTCCCTCACCTCTTCCCACAGGGCGGCCTGCCGAAGGCTCTTCTCCACGATGGCCGGCAGCTCCCGCCGGCCGGCCAGTCCATTCAGCCTGACCCCCGCCGCCACGTTCTCGAAGATGGACATGGTTGGGAAGGGGTTCGCCTTCTGGAACACCATCCCTATGCGCCGCCTCACCGCCGCCGGATCCACCCCAGGCGCGTAGATGTCCTCCCCCTCCAGCAGCACTCTGCCGGAGACCCGTGCGCCGGGCACCACCTCATGCATGCGGTTGACGCAGCGGATCAGCGTGGACTTGCCGCAGCCCGACGGGCCAATTATAGCCGTTACCCTGTTCGGCTCGATGGACAGGCTGACCCCCTGAATGGCCAGCTTCTCCCCATACCAGGCAGTCAGATCCTGGATCTCCACCCTCTTGCTGGGCGCCTCCCCCGCGCGCGGGGGGTTCGGATCCCAGGTGATCCGCGGCTTCACATCCAACATCTATCACCTCATTCCTGCTGGCGGTTTCCCCGGGTGAGAAGCCGGGCCGCCACGTTCATGACCAGCACCATCCCCACCAGCACCAACGCCCCCGCCCAGGCCTGCGCCCTCCAATCGTCGTAGGGGGAGAGGGCGTATGTGAACACCTGCAACGGCAGGGCCGCGATGGGCCTGTCCAGCGCCGTGGACCAGAAGCGGTTGCCGAAGGCCGTGAAGAGGAGGGGAGCCGTCTCCCCCGCCGCCCTGGCCACCGCCAGCATCGCCCCCGTGACGATGCCGCTGGCGGCGGTGGGGACCACGATCCGCAGTATCGTCTTCCAGCGCGGGATCCCCAGCGCCAGGGATGCCTCTCGCAGCGACCCGGGCACCAGCCTCATCACCTCCTCGCTGGTCCGGGTGACGGTGGGGATCATCAGGACCGCCAGGGCCACTCCCCCGGCGAGGGCCGAGAAGCCGCGCATGGGCACCACCACCACGGTGTAGGCGAAGATCCCCACCGTGATCGATGGGATGCCCGTCAGCACATCCGTGACGAAGCGGATCGCGCCGCCAAGCCTTCCGTCGCCGTACTCCGCCAGGTAGATCCCAGCCCCCAGCCCCACGGGTATCCCGATGACCGACGCGAGAGCCAGGAGGATCAGGGTACCGATGATGGCGTTCCCCATCCCGCCCCCGGCCTCGCCCACCGGCTTGGGCGTCTGCACAAAGAAATCGGGGCTGATGGCCGACCCACCCTGGATCAGCACCCAGGCGAGGAGGTTGAACAGCACGGCGATGGCCAGCAGCGCCGAGATGCCGGTGAGGGAGAGCATCACCAGGTTGATGACCTTGCGCCGAACGTGGCCGCGGCCGGATTGGCGAAGAAGTGGATTTCCCATCACCGTGCCCCCTCCCCAGGCGGGGCGATGCGCCACACCAGCAGCTTCGCCAGGGCGTTCACAAGAAGCGTGACCCCCAGCAGTGCCAACCCGATCTCCGTGAGGGCCGACAGGTAGAGGCTGTAGGTGGCCTCCGTGAACTCGTTGGCGATGACGCTGGCCATGGTGTAGGAGGGCGCGAAGAGGGAGGCCGAGATCTCCGGCCGGTTGCCTATCACCATGGTCACCGCCATGGTCTCCCCCAGGGCCCTGCCCAATCCGAGGATGACCGCCCCCAGGATCCCGGAGCGGGCGTAGGGCATCACAGCCTCTCGGATCACCTCCCACTCGGTCGCCCCCAGGGCCAGCATCCCCTCCCTCTGGGCGACCGGCACCGCCCGCATCACGTCCCTTGAGACGGCGGCGACGGTGGGCAGGATCATGATGGCCAGGACTAGCCCCCCGGCCAGCATCCCGATCCCGTAGCTGGGCCCCTGGAAAAGGGGCAGGAAGCCCAGCAATCGCGCCAGCGCGGGCTCCGCCGTGGAGCGCAGCCATGGGGCCATCACGAACACCCCCCAAAGGCCGTAGACGACGCTGGGAATGGCCGCGAGCAGCTCGACCAGGAAGGAGACGGGGCTCCTCAGCCAGGCGGGGGCCAGCTCCGACAGGAAGACCGCGGCCCCGAGCCCCACCGGCCCCCCCACCAGCAGGGCGATGAGAGAGGAGACGACGGTGCCGAAGATGAAGGGAAGCGCACCGAACTGCTGCGCCACGGGGTCCCAGGTGGTGCCCCAGAGGAAGGCGAGGCCGAACCGCTGGATGGCGGGCATGGAGCTGTCCACCATCTTGAAGACCATCAGGCCCACCAGAATGAGGATGGCGCAGCCGAGAACCGTCACCACCCATCGAAACAGGCGATCGCCCCAGGCGCGACTTCGCGCCCCGGCCGTAAGGACGGCCGTCGCTCGGCCTAGGCTTGAGCTTCGAGTCACCATATGGAGCCAGCTCCTTTCGGACACGCCACCTGCCGCACGGGAGCCAGCGCCCCCCCGCACGGCCCGTGCCCCTTCGAGTCGTCAAAGCCGCCGGCCACCTGCACCTCAAACCGGTATCCCGAGCGCCACTCCTCTGGCACGATAGTCCAGAAGATGTGTGGCGCGGCGTCTTGTGGGCCTCCGCTCCACCCGCCAATGGGCCCCCGCGGCGGGGGAACGCGTGGTGCTAGGGGGCGATGCGCCACCCCTGCCGATTGCTTAATCCAGCGCTGGGTGGCGCGGATAAACCCCCGCTCTACCTGTACATGGTGGGGGTAGGGGCAACCCCCCACTACCTGTCCATGGCGTGGGGGGTACCATCGCACTACCTGTACAGCGCCTGGCCCCGGGATGTGATGGCCTTGATCTTCGCCTCGTCCCGAGCCACCACATCCTTGGGCAGCGGCGCGTACAGCAGGTCGGTGGCATACTGCTCCCCGTCGTGGATCGCCCACCATAGGAAGTCCACCAGCGCCCGTCCCTTCGCCGCGTCCTGCTGCTCTCGGTACACCAGGATGTAGGTGTACCCGGCGATGGGGTAGGACCCCTCCCCCGGAGCGTTCACTATGGACACCCGCAGGTCTTCCGGCATGCCGGCCGCGGAGCCGGCCGCCGCCGCTGTCGTCGACTCCAGGGTCGGCTCCACGAAAGCCCCCGCCCGGTTCTTCATGAAGGCGTAGGCCAGCCTGTTCTGGACCGCGTAGGCCAGCTCCACGTAGCCGATGGCCCCAGGCGTCTGCTTGACCTGCCCTGCCACCCCCTCATTGCCCTTGCCTCCGATCCCAACCGGCCAGTTCACGGAGGTGCTCTTCCCCACCTTGGTCTTCCACTCCGGGCTCACCGCGCTGAGATAGTCGGTGAAGATGTTGGTGGTGCCGCTACCGTCGGAGCGATGGACCACCGCTATGTCGGTGTCGGGCAGCTTGACGCCCGGGTTGTCGGCGGCGATCCTGGGGTCGCTCCACCTCTTCACGCTGCCCAGGAAGATCCCCGCCAGGGTGTCCCCGCTCAGCTTCAGCCCCTTGTCCACCCCGGGCAGGTTGTAGGTCACCACCACGGCGCCCAGCACAGTCGGTATGTGCAGCACCTCCCCCGGGGCCGCCTTCAGCTGCTCGTCGGTCATGGGCGCGTCGCTGGCGCCGAAGTCCACCGTCCGCTGGGCAAGCTGCTGAATGCCGGCGCCAGACCCCACCGACTGGTAGTTGATCTGCACGCCCGTCTTCTTGTTGTACACATCGAACCACTTGGAGTAGAGGGGGTATGGGAAGGTCGCGCCCGCCCCCGTGAGCTCCCTGGCGCTCGCACCGACGGCACCCGATCCGGCAGCCGCATCGGACTTCTGCGGCGCCGTGACCGGGGTCGCGCCGCCGCTGCAGGCCGCCGCGCCGACCACCGCCCCCGCCATCGCCACGACCGCCAAGCTCCTCCGCAGCCCCCGCACTCCCTTTGAGGGCGCCCGCGCTCTCCATGCTCTCAGCATCTTCTCTCGACTCCTTCTTCTCTTCGCTCCACTGGCGATCCTTCTCTGACCAGCAAAGATGGTAGCGAAGCTGCTTTAACGGTGGCTCAACGGCGGGTTAACAGTTGGTAAACAATCACGGGGCGCCGGCTACAGCTACGAATTTGCATGGCAAGAGATGGGCCACACGGCAGACGGGCGGTTGTCGCCCGGGCGGAGGGGCGGTATGATGGACCCACAAGACAGGTCTGTGGGAGGACTGGGTGGTGATGGAACGGCTGCGGGCCACCGCGCGGGTCGTCAAGGGGGAGCTGAGGGTGTACCGTCTCCTGCTCGAGGACCGCCGCACCCCGAGGACCGCCAGGTGGCTTCTGGGGCTCGCCGTGGGGTACGCCTTCCTGCCCTTCGACCTAGTCCCCGACTTCGTGCCCGGCCTCGGCCACCTGGACGACCTGGTGGTCATCCCCGCCCTGGTCCTGCTGGCCCTCAGGATCGTGCCAAGGGATCTGGTGGAGGAGTACCGGGCCCTGGTGCGGGCCGAGGCGGAGGGCGCAGGCCCCTCGACACCCCCTGCCGGGAGCCCCGTGGCGAGCGTGGAGGCCCAGGGAGGCGACGGCCCAGGGGACCCCGGGGAGATGATGGAGAGAGTTGGAGGTCCATAGATGTCCCAGGAGAGCGGACCCAAGCCGGAGATCAGCAGGGTGGAGGGGTTCCCCCTACCGCAGCCGGAGTCCACGCCGGTGGGCACCGAGCCGCTCCACCCGTCGGAGATGATCCGGCTCCCCGCCAAGCACAACCCGACCCTCCAGAGGCTGCTGGCCCGGATCAACGCCGACGAGGACCTGCACACCCTCTGGCGGTGCCAGAACATCAACGCCGTGGACCGGCTCGGCATGAGCGACCACGGGCCCATCCACATGCAGATCGTGGTCAACATCTCCCTGCGGCTGCTCCGGATGCTGATGGCCGCGGGCGTGGTCCCCAGCGTGGTCACCAACCACCAGCTCACCAACGAGGACGCCGAGGTGGTGGTGGTGATGGCCTCCCTGCTCCACGACGTGGGGATGTCCATCGACCGGGTGAACCACGAAGAGATGGGCCTCTTTATCGCCCACGGGAAGGCCATGGAGCTGCTGGACGGGATCTACCCCCAGGTCGCCAGGCGGGTCATCGTGTCCGAGGTGCTGCACGCCATACTGAACCACCGCAGCGACGGCCGCCCCCTCACCCTGGAGGCGGGAACGGTGCGGCTGGGGGACGCCCTGGACATGGCCAAGGGCCGCTCCCGCATCGTCTTCGAGGCGGGTCATATGAACATCCACTCGGTGTCGGCGGCGGCCATCGACAGTGTGGAGATAGAGGAGGGGGAGGCCAAGCCCATCCGCATCACCGTGCACATGCTGAACGCGGCGGGCCTCTTCCAGCTGGACGAGCTTCTGAAGAAGAAGCTGAAGAACTCGGGCCTGGAGCCCTACGTGGAGGTGTTCGCCGACGTCCTTGGCGAGGCGGACAAGCGACTTTTCGAGACCTATCGCATCTGAGCGCCATCCCGGCCGCCAGCCCCACTCCTCCGGCACGGCAACCCGCGCATATGGGCCGGGGGCTCGGCCCCGTGGATCTGCTCATTGGGCCGGGCGGAGGGGGAGCGGCCCTGAACGACGAACGGAATGATCGTCGTTCAGGGCGCAGACGGCGGGGGCGGGCACGACCACGAGGGCGTCTGGCGGATGTCGAAGGCGGCGGGCGTTTCGATCTCGTAGGGCCGGGTCTTGTGCCCGGCCGCATCCACGCCCCGCGAGGACGCGGCGGGGGATAAACCACCGCCCTGCGAATGTTAAAACGGGCGGCTGGGGACACGTGGCGCTGCGCCCGCTCGCGCCGCGCCCGCCCCACGGGTGTAACGATAATCGGGCGGCGAAGGGGCGAGCCAGCGCCCCACATCTTCTCTCTAGGCCGACCCGCCAGGGGGGTGCCCCAGCACGGCCCGGACCACCGAAAGCAGGGTCCCCGCCGCGAAAGGCTTCTGGATGAAGCGGACACCCTCATCCAGAACCCCAGCGTGGGCGATGGCGTTGGCGGTGTACCCCGACATGAAGATGGTCTTGATCCCCGGCCGCACCGCCTCTAGCCGCTCCCGGAGCTGCTGCCCGTTCATCCCAGGCATCACCACGTCGGTGATCAGCAGGTGGATCTGGCCCTCGTGGGCAGAGGCGATCTCCACGGCCTCGTCCGGCGTGGACGCCGCCAGCACCCGGTAGCCCTGCTGCTCCAGGATACCCGCGGCCAGCCGCAGGATCGATTCCTCGTCCTCCACCAGCAGGATGGTCTCCGTCCCCGATATGGAGCGCACCACCGGCGCCCGAACGGGCTCCTCCTTCGCCTCGCCGTAGGACCTGGGAAGGTAGATCTTGAAGGTGGTCCCAACCCCGCGCTCGCTGTAAACGTAGATGTGGCCCTTGTTCTGTTTGACGATCCCATACACGGTGGAGAGCCCCAGCCCCGTCCCCTTCCCCTTCGGCTTGGTGCTGAAGAAGGGTTCGAAGATATGGGGGATCACCTCCTGCGGTATTCCCTCCCCCGTGTCGCTCACCGAGAGGAGGACGTACTCCCCCGGCACGGGGTGCCCCACGTGGGACCTGCTGTAGCCCTCGTCCAGGGTGGCGTTGGCCGTCTCGATGGTGATGGTGCCGGTGCCGGCGATGGCGTCGCGGGCGTTCACCACCAGGTTGACGAGGATCTGCTCCACCTGGGTCGGGTCGATCCAGACAGGCCAGAGGTCGGGCTGGGGCACCCACTGGAGCCGGATCTCCTCCCGGATCAGCCTCCGCAGCATGGACTCCATCTCCCCCACCAGGCTATTCAGATCCACCACCCGGGGCGCGATGGTCTGCTTCCGGGCGAAGGCGAGCAGCTTCCTGGTGAGATCGGCGGAGCGCTCGGCGGCCTTCAGGATCTCCTCCAGGCTGAGGCGGGCGGGGTGATCCTCCCCCACCATGCCTAGCGCCAGGTCGGCGTGCCCGATGATCACCCCCAGCATGTTGTTGAAATCGTGGGCCACTCCGCCCGCCAGCATCCCCACCGACTCCATCTTCTGGGCCTGGGCCAGCTGCTCCGCCAGCCGGTCCTTCTCCTCGCGCTCCTGCAGCCGCTCCACGGCGTTCCAGACGGCGTCCATCAGCGGCGTTCCAGACGGCGTCCATCAGCAGGGTGAGCTGCTCCACATCCGCCTGGTCGTATTCGGCGGCCTTGTTGGCCACGGCCACCGCCGCCACGACCCTTCCGTTGCGCAGCACTGGGACGGC
>Ga0315298_1004132_pt1 | contig 22090 bp, 18 predicted proteins | sample WHS_1_MG_FD_203077 | JGI IMG/M metagenome (GOLD analysis project Ga0315298, IMG submission 203077) | Extremophilic microbial mat communities from Washburn Hot Springs, YNP, Wyoming, USA - WHS_1_MG | ecosystem: Environmental > Aquatic > Thermal springs > Hot (42-90C) | place: USA: Wyoming...
TTACCTTCAGCCTCTAAAATCCAAATGCGCTGTCGACCTTTATCTGGTGACAAAACAAATTCACTTAAAGGAATCGCGACATAAGGCTCAAACGTCACGTCGAAACCGTATTCCTCTGAGTATAGAACACCATGTAAGTATATGATGCGCCCTATGTCACCAGGCTTAATCTCATTTCTTATAGTAATTGGCGTAGGACGCCTCTTCGAATTATCCACAAAAAAGTGTAACTGAACCATGCTAATAAGTTTACAAGTGCCATATAACAGACACCAACTATACCTCTTATATAGTAGCTTTCCATAACGACAGCGAAGGTTTTTGGCTTCCAGCAAGTTCGAAGAGGATCTGGACACTTTAACCGATAAGGCTTGTGTAGGGGAGGATCTTATCACATGTAAAAAGCTATTAGCGGTTAAACAGGAACTTATTTCGCTTTACAAAAAAAACCTTGTCAAGATAAATCACTCCGCGATGGAGTTGGTATGCGCTAAAGCGTTGATCAAACTTGGGTATGATGTGAATGTGGAATATAAGTTGTCTGAAAACCTCGTCTGCGACCTATATTGCGTTAAAGGAGAGGGCACGATGATCGTTGAGGTTGAAACAGGCTTTGTGTCGCCGGAGCATGCCCTACAACCACTCACATACTATTATGCTAGATTGTCGAGTAAAATTTCTCGATATAGCGCCCACTCAAACAAGTTTGCCTTAGGCACACCACCAAACCATATTCTCCCCCTACCATCATACTTCGTAAAGCCACCACGCTACAGAGGAGAGGAGGAAGCGCAGAAGATAAAAAAGCTCTGCGACGTCTACTACCAGAACCCACCCATAAAGCTAGAAAGCATAAGATACGCTAGGCTACACTCCATATTCATAATAGATGTAGATAGCGTTTCAGCAGAAGAGATAGACCCAGAAACCTATATTCAAAGCGTTCAAAGTCTCAGATATATGGGAAAGGTTACAAAATACTAACTGGTGTGCCACTCGTTTTAGAATAAATGTTCAACCCTTTTCCACGCCATCTAACATCAAAATGTGGAAAGCGTGCATTTGAACTTAATTTAAGGTTCAGCCAATTCTATCTTAAAGATGTTAGATGTTTCCCCTGGGTCATTAGGGGGCCACCAGTCAGCTATTATTATAAGGTAGTAAGACCTTTGATGAAGTAATATTTTCACAGTCTGCTGAACATTCTCTTTGAAGATGTATTCACTTTTATCTGTGCTATAGAGTACCAGGTGATACCTTTCAGGTTCACGATACCCTTCGATTCTAATCGTAATTTCTGATTCATTCGCCACTCTGATAGTGGTCAAATACTCTAAATCCGGTCGCCCAAAGATCGGACCGTAGTCTTCACACCTCATCTTCCACATATAAGTGTGTTGCGCACCATAATAGCTCCTGTTTTGATAGGTTACGATTATTTTGGGCGGGCTTGAATATTCAATTAACGAAGTCTTCGTTGAAGTTGCTGGTTCAACTTTAACAGCTAAGATCGAGTTGGCTAGCGCATATGCTGCAACGAACATAGATGCAGCAGCCACTATCATAAGCAACCGATCCCTTATAGAACGCATCACCATCTTTTTTCTTAGCTTTAATTTAAGCATGCCGCTTACAACATCAAGTATTCGCATTTTTAGTTAAAGGTGTAGGGTCAAGATCGCTTCATACGCAAATTTTTTTATACGGTTCCCTACTATTTTAAGATCGATTTTTTCGCTATAAGTTTTTTAATCCCTCACATCCACAATTAGACGTGTACTCGGTAAAAGAAGACTTCCCTTCCTCCAAAGAGTATATTTACATGAACACAGCAGCTATCTCCCTTAAGCCCATTCAGGTTATTAAGGCGGTCACAAGCTTCGAAGAAAGCTACGAGATATCTGGAACAGCTAACTTCAGCGATAACTTCGAAGACCAAGTTTTGGAGGAAGCAAGAAGCAAAGTTTCTAATCTAATAAATTGCAGAATAGATGACGTAGCTATTGTGACAAACACCAGCGAAGGTATGAACTTCGCTGCGCACGCAATAAAGATGAGCCCCGGAAGTAACGTTGTTTCCACCGACTTAGAGTTCCCAACAGTCACATACCCTTGGTTGAGGATCGCAAAGGGGGAAAAATTAGATGTGAGGTTCGCATTAAACAGGGATGGGGTCGTCGCAATTGAGGACTTGGAGAAGTTAGTTGACGATAAGACCAAAGTGATCGCATTAAGCCATGTAGAGTACAGCAGTGGGTTCAGATTCGATCTAAAGGAAGTTGCTGATTTAGCACATAAACATGGAGCACTTTTAGTCGTCGACGCTATCCAGTCTTTGGGTGTGATTCCATTTGATGTGAAAAGGGAAGATGTTGACGTCCTCGTCTCAGCTGCTTATAAATGGCTTCTTGGACCCTTCGGAGCAGGGTTCCTATATATGAGAGATGGGATATACCACGATGTTGAACCGATCTTCGCTGGATGGAGAAGCAAGGAGAACCATGAAGTCTTCGAACCATTGAAACTTTCCTTCGCAAAGACAGCTAGAAAGTTCGAATATGGGGGCATGCCTTATTCAGCGATCTACGGCTTCTCTCGGGCACTAAAGTATATCTTAGACCTAGGGGTTGAGGAAATCAACAACCATGTCACTGATATTACTCAAGAATTGATGGACGGGTTAAAAGACCTAGGGGCTAAATTCTTTACCCCCTTTGACCGCCATCGAAGGGCAGGAATAGTCACCGCAAAGTTCGATGGTTTAGACTGCGATACCTTGGTTAATGAACTAAAGAAGGAGAGAGTGGTCATTTCAAAGAGGTTTGGCGCTCTGCGTTTTTCACCCCACATTTACAACACTCAGGGCGACGTTGAAAGAGTTTTACACATAATAAATGAGATAATGAAACGGAGTAGATGATTCCAGTTCTGAAAAAAATTTCATCTATTTAATCAGACGACCTTCCTGCTAGATATGTGCAGTACCCATAGTCTAAAGGACCACTCTTAGTTATTTCACATGGGAAGTCGTCACATTCGAAGCAAAGTTTGATACCCTTATGAAAGGCGCATGTTGACACTTTGCAAAACCTGTTTTCCTTTGGTATACAACCTTGCTCACCATTGGGACATATCCCCTTTACCATCCTAGGACATTTCTCACAAGCTACCCCACAAACTCCAATTTTCATGGGTCTATAATCCTTTTGAACCATATTTAATGGTTAAACGTGATTCCCTATCAAAGGGCGATCCAAAAACCTAGCCAGGAGCCCTAGGCGAACCTTCAATTGGGGCTATTCAAACGATCTGAGCCCTTTTTGGAAATAACCACAACTTAATCGTTAAATTATGCATAAACCATACCCTTTGGTACAGATGCTAAAGTGGATATTCCTGGACGTTGGCTCGACGTTATGTGATGAATGCTCCTTTAACAAGTACCTCTTCAACCACATATTCAAGTCTATAGAAGAAGCTGGGCTAAGAATAACCTGGGACAAGTTTAATGACGCTTTAAAAGACGTCATTTCCAACAGACGGTTTACAGGATACGGTTATACTGGTATAGTGCGAGAGCTTGTGAAGAACTTTTCGAACGACCCAACCCTTTTACAAAAAAACATCGACTACTATCGAGAGAACGCGAATAAATATGTTGAGATGATGGAGCCTGTACCCGAAGCGGTTAGGGTCCTGAGCACGCTTAAAAGGAAATACCATCTAGGGATTTTAGCCAACCAGCCCAAAAATACTAGGAAGAAACTTGAATCCTTAGATCTAGCGAAGTTCTTCAGCTTTATAGTCCTCTCTGATGAGGTACGTCTTAAAAAACCAGACATCAAGGTTTACCAATACGCATTAAACCAAGCTAATTGCATGCCACAAGAGGCAGCTATGGTTGGTGATAGAATAGACGCAGATATCGGACCTGCCAAGTCTCTCGGTATGAGGACTGTGCTGGTCAGAAGGGGGATCATGCTACATATGTACCCAATGAACGATTTTGAGGTACCTGATTTTGAGATCAGGGAACTCGATGAGCTCTTAGAAATCTTCTAACTGGAAAGTTACGCCTTAGAATCCCTATAGTAAAAGCAACTCATCTGATTTATAAATGTGGAGGGTTTAAGTCTAATGAATGGTAGAATTCATCGAAGTAGTGTTCTTAGCGATAGTGCAAGGTTTAACAGAGTGGTTCCCTATTTCAAGCTCTGGGCATCTAGCACTCATACAAAAAGTGTTAGGAATGGAGATACCAGTCGCTTTTGATGTGGTTCTACATCTAGGAACCTTATCATCCGTAGTTTTATTTATGCGGAAAGACATTACCCTAATGATTACGTCTTTACTGAAATTTAAAAGCTCAGAGGAGAGAAGGCTAGGAATCTACGTTATAGTGGGAAGCCTTCCAATCATAATCGTTGGGCTCGCACTTAAAGACATTGTTGAGACAGTTTTTTCAAATTCTATAGTAATAGGTACTGCCTTGCTGGTCAACGGCTCTATACTCTTCTTAACAAAATATTCTAGCACAAAAAAAGAGCTCGGCTTGTCTAATGCGTTGACTATAGGGATGGCGCAAGCTCTATCAGTCTTCCCTGGGATATCTAGAAGTGGTTCTACAATATCCACTGCTATTTTAGAGGGTGTGGACAGACAACAAGCTTACAAGTTCTCTTTCCTGCTTTCCATCGTCGCTATACTCGGAGCATCTGTACTGGAGGTTCCAAAATTAGATACTGCTGTGATTCCCTTGGAGATGGTCTTAATAGGTTTCCTAATATCTGCTTTAGTAGGTTATGCTTCAATAAGGAGGGTTTCTAGGTTAGTTGTGAAAGGGGGCTTCTATAAGTTCTCGATCTATTGCTGGCTCCTCGGTTTCCTCACGCTAATAACAAGTATATGACCAACTCTCCCACCAAGGCGGTGATCCGAACCTTTTATAACTCATCATAAGTCATCATATAAAAGACATATCATTTAATTATCTTTTGATGGATACGGAGTGTATTGCGGCATAGTATATTTCACCGTTTCCATCTACAATTTCAAATAAAATGGTGTAAACCCCATCCTTTTGAACAAAAGATGAGAAGTCAAACTCTATATTAAAGTCGAGCCCATTCTGATACCACTTAGTAGCATAAACGTATGGTATATCTACCTTATAACCTTCATTTAAGACAGCCCCTATCTTCTCACCTAGAGAGTACCCGTTGTTATAAGGAGGGCCAGCTAATTGTTCTTTCGTTAATGGCTCTGGCAGTGAGTCATAGTACACCACAAACAAGTACGGTTTCACATCTTCTAAGAATGTTCCACCCAATTTTACATGCGTACCTTTCATCTCAAATAGACCCCAATTGATGTAAATGTTTTCAAAATTTTGGACCATAACAAATATGTTATTCGTGTAATCGACCCCTATGTTAACATGTGTGTGGGAAGGATCTAGGATGTTCCTTTTATGCCCCCAGTTAGCGGCAGAGTCGTTATACACCATATTGTATTCCAGCTCCTTAATATAAGATCTCATCTCTTCAACAGATGGTGGTGAAGCTCTCCCCGACAAAAAGACAGCTCCAACGTTCTCTTGAACGTAGTTCCTCCCCTCGTAAAAGCTGTACCTTATATAAGGTTTCATGCCATCTGCCCCCCAATGGCTCAGAACGTTGAGCCTTGCTAGGTCTTCGGAGTGCTTTTGGGCAGCAATATTACTTCCTAGTCTAACAGGTGCAAGGCCGAATGTTGCTCGATCATCATTTATTAGCTTCAGAGCGTAGGAAACCAGTTCCGACCTGATAGGATCGACTATGATGGTGGTTGTTGTAGTAACATTGTTTGTATGAGTGGGTGTTGTGTACGTTGTTTCAGTTGATACGCTGGTGTAGCGTTGCTGGAGAGAGCTGATATAAGGATTCACTACGGAAAAGAAGACAACTATAACCAACACCCCTACAAACACTGGGGTGAAGTGTTTTAGCAATTCCATTTTTTGTTTACCAGACCCATTTCCTATTGAACCAAAGCTTAGAAAGTGGTTAACCATAGCATCTGTTCCAACTAAAATTGGAAACGATATATTGTTTTTGATAGCTATTTACTTGAAAGCCCTCCGTTGTACCCTGACTATCAAGGAAGTAGTTATGACAGCGATAACAACACTTAAAGCAACCATGTATAGAATATTTGAGTAGTTGCTTAGGTCGCTAGTTGGTGCGCTTTCCAACTGGGCACCAAACTGGTTTTTAGGCTGGTCTATAGAGGTAGGGGGCAAGTCTTCTTCCCCACCACTCCTAGCAATTTGAGGGCCAATAATATATAATGGGACAGCCAGTAAGACTGTTGCCAGAACCAAGGCAGTGACGATTGGTAAGAGTAATTTGTTCATCTTGCTCACCTACTTTCCAGCGCCTGGCTTATTAATTCCACATTTTAGAACACTCCTAGAACGGCTTTTCCCTCCAGATCTTCACAGTCTCATATAGGAATATCGCAGATGCTAACGCGCCAAATAAAACAGCGACAACCTTGTTAGTAGTCCAAACAGATTGGTATAGTATCAAGTAGTAGGTGAGCATAGCGATAAAGAGGGTGGTGTAGAAGAGGTATCGGGGTAGCAGAAGGTTTCCAAGCCTTGTATAGAACTTTAGAACGCCCACCTTAACCTCCCTTTTTATATAGTATTCGCCTAGATTCGTCTTCTCGACCAAACCGAGGGAAGATAACTTGTCAAGGTGGTATATCGCAACACTCGGACTTGAGAAACCGAGCTTTCTCTGTATTTCTCTAACGCCAACAGTTCCTCCCCTACTCTTCAACAAATACAGGTAAACGAGGAGGGTCTTACCTGTCAACTCAGATTCTATCACGGTAGAATCGGGGAGGGTGATCTTCGACAACGGTTTCAACTAGATTGTCTAGATACTTCTTAAAAGAGTTTCGCTTAAAATCCACCCGTTCAAAAAATAGAACGACAGTAAACTAAATGTTCTATACGATGGAATAATATAAGGAACCCTGCACATATCAGGTGATGAACGATGTCTAAGATAGGATATGCGTACCTATATGCAGTTGCCGCAGTAGCGATCTTACTTCTGACCATATTAGCAACCTTAATGGCACCTTACTTGATACCACCAAAGCCAGAAGTGAAAACAGAGCTCAAAACCTTCTCATCGTATGATGAGCTTAAGAATTACATAAAGACGAATATGCAGACCGCGTCTAGATGGTTTGGAACAGACCTAATCCTTCCCTCCTTCCCTCCTGTATTTAAGGGAGGCACATTTACCACAGTAGCAACATCAACTCAAGCAGCAGAGTCTTCACTTAGCTATTCAAAGACCAACGTCCAAGTGGAGGGGGTTGACGAAGCAGATATCATCAAAAGCGATGGCACATACCTCTACATTCTAAGGCAGGATTATTCGACAGGGAAAGGCGAGGTGATAATTCTCAAGGCTTACCCACCTGAAGAGGCGAAGATCCTCTCAAAAATAGTCTGGGGGGAGAACAGAGCCCCAACAGCTATCTTCATAAACGGAGATAAACTTGTAGTCTTTTTATCGACTTGGAGCAACTATATGATAATGGAAAAGGAAGGAGAATACTTCTATTCCACACCAAAGATGGGCATTGAAGTCTACGACGTACAAAACAGGGCGCAGCCAAAACTCTCAAGGAACATCACCATCGACGGTTACTACCTGAGCTCCAGGATGATAGACAATTACGTTTATGTTGTAGCATCGTTCCCAGCATACTTCGTCAAAGAGGATGTCGTATTGCCTGAGATCAAAGTCGACAACGGGAAGAATAAGATAGACCCAACTGAGGTTTTCTACCCAGAAGCAGCAGATGTATCCTATTCCTTTACCACAATACTGTCCTTGAACATCCAAGACGACCAACAGACACCCATCTACAAGACCATATTGACCGGGGCAGCGAGCAACATATATGTCTCCCTCAATAACATCTACCTAACACTAACAAAATACGATGTCAAGGAGTACCAACAAGCCACCATTGCGACAGAAGAAACCTTAATCTATAGGGTTAAAATCCAAAACGGGGAAATAAAGCTGGAGGCAGAAGGGTCAGTACCTGGTCACGTTTTAAACCAATTTTCTATGGACGAATACCAAGGGTACTTTAGAGTCGCCACAACCATAGGCCAAGTCTTCTTCAGAGCGCAAACAGGCTCCTCAGAACAGACAAATAACCTATTTATCTTAGATCAATCACTTAAAACTGTTGGGAAGATCGAGAACATAGCCCCTGGTGAGAGGATATATTCTGTTAGGTTTATGGGAGATAAAGCGTACATGGTTACTTTTAAGAAGGTGGACCCGTTCTTCATAATCGATGTCAAGGAGCCCTCAAACCCTAAGATACTCGGGTGGCTTAAGATACCTGGCTACTCTGATTACCTACACCCACTTGGCGAAGACTATATAATAGGAATAGGTAAAGAAACTGTACCCGCTGAAGAGGGTGACTTCGCATGGTACCAGGGAATAAAGATCTCTTTGTTCGATGTCAGAAACGTTAGCTCACCCGTTGAGACATCGAAGTTCAAGATCGGTGACAGGGGAACAGATTCACCCGTACTATATGACCACAAAGCTCTGCTCTTCGACGAACCCACGGGGTTAATGGTTATACCAGTTCTAGTTGCTGAAGTGAACAAAGAACAATATCAAGGGGAAATTCCATCAAACGCGTACGGCGAACCGGTGTGGCAGGGAGCTTATGTATTTAATGTCACAGCTGAGAACGGGATAGTTCTAAAGGGTAGAATCACCCACATAAAAGGGGAATTCAACAAAGAAGTCTACTACAGCCAGAATTTTGTAGAAAGAGCACTCTACATTGAGGAATACTTGTACACGATATCTCATGGGATGGTCAAGGTCAACAACATAAACACACTAGATGAGGTCGCGACAATAGGTCTTCCTTAGCAATAACGGAAAACCCCTTCTCTTTTTGGAATTAAGGTTTACATAGGGAAAACTCTGGCCATACCATCGCCAGAAAACGCGTTTTCAGCTTCTTCGACCAGTTTGGTGAACAGTCTCTTAGTAACCCTGTTACCTGCTCCAACACCTGGGCAGTCATGGTCGACTTGGAAGGTGTAGGAGTCACCCTTTATCATCGCGAACGGGTAGAACCTGCAAATAAGTGGGCGATCTTCGTATATCGTACATCTTCCAGATGATAGGAAGACACATTCACCATCCTTCTGCAACATCTGATACTTGAAAGCTCCTATCGGCTCTACCTCCTTATAGAAGTTAACCTTAACTTGTGATTTCTTAATACGCTCTAAATCATAATCGGTTAGAAGTATCCGCCTTTTCCTGTTTGGTTGGTCTCTGCAACATTTGCCACAAAGCAAACACCGCCAATTGACTTCAGGATAAACTATCTTTGGCATTCTACAGCCACTGCTACGTCAAGCCACCTTTAAGGTTTCCCCTGTGCTCAGACTCTTTGATAAATGGAGATTCTATTGGGTCACTTGCTCTGCTCAAGCTTCTTTATGCGGTTTTCAATCCATTCCGCGATCTTCTCTTCTGTCATAGTCTCAGCTTCCTTTTGCTCCTTCAACTTCTCCTCCACTATTTTTAGCAAGTTCTCCGGATTAACTGGCTTCATTATGTAAGCGTCCGCACCGTAGTTCAACGCTCTAATGGCGTTATCAACAGAGGGGTAACCTGTGATCATGATCTTCATCATACCAGGTTTCTCCTTGTGGATCTTAGCTAGAAGCTCGGTGCCTTCCATATCAGGTAACTTTATGTCCAACAGAGCCAAGTTAAAGTACTTTGACTTGACCTTTTCAATCCCCTTCTGAGCCGTCTCTGCGGTATCCACTTCATAACCTCTTGTACGAAGGATATCTTTAAGACTCTTTAGAATGTCTCTATCATCGTCTATAACCAGTATACTTACCTTCTCCAAAGCCAACTTCAAATGCCCTCCTTTTTTACCACAATTCTAACCGTTTTGGGAGTATTTTAACTTTCTAAACGGCAATTTGATCGTGAATGTAGACCCCTTGTTAACCTCGCTTTCGACCGTAATAAAACCATCATGGGCGTCGATCAAACGCTTGCTAACAGCCAACCCGAGCCCCTGCCCCTTTGACTTAGTCGTGTAAAATGGTTGGAAGAGTTTGTCAATATTCTCCTTGGCCATGCCTACACCTGTGTCTTTGACGCTTATTACAGCCATATCTCCTTCGATCGAGGAAGTGATTTTTAGCTCACCACCATCTGGCATTGCTTGGATCGCGTTCGTAATCAAGTTGGTTAGCACCCTCCTAATCATAGCCTTGTCCATCGGTATCTTTGGAAAGTCGTCAGTAACTTCAATGTTGACCTTTATATTTTCAGGCACTGTTATAGTGGCCAGAATCGTGTTGATAACTTGAAGGAGACTCGTTTCTAAGAGCTCAGGCTTGAGGGGTTTAGCGTAATCTTGTAGATCGGAGACGATCTTGTTCATATATGTTACTTGCTCCCCTATCCTTTCCAGCATTTCTATTACCCCCTGCTGATCCATGATCTTTCTTACCTCAGGAGAAACTCTCTTGAACATTTCATTTGCAAGGAAGAGCGTGTAAACGATGACTTGCAACGGGTTTCTCAAGTCGTGGCCTACCATAGCGGCTACTTCCCCTATTGCAGCAAACCTTTCAGACTTGATGAGCTTATTTTGCGCTTCAGTGAGCTCCTTCGTCCTCTGCTCTACCCTTTGCTCTAAAAGCTCCGCATACTCTTTGATCTGGTTTGTCGCCTTGTTCAACTCCTGTATTAACTGAGCGTTTTCTATAGCAACCGCTGCTTGAGTTAGGAAAAGTTCTAATGGAGCAAGAGAGCTTCTTGTCGGCTTCTTTCCATCAACAGGATCGTCAATACTAACTATGCCGACAATCTTACCATCTGCTAGAGTGAGAGGAGCATAAAGTATGTCTTGAGGATCCCAGTCTACCATATCTTCTGACGCCAACTTGCTTGGAATAGTTGTTGCTTCAAACCTTTCCCTAACCCAAGGGTCACTCCATGGGAGATAGTAGAACTGCCCTATCTTGAACCTTTGGTATTGGGGGCCGAAACGTTCCCTCCAAACCTCAGGGCTTTGGTTACGCCATAGGAAGTCTTTTTCTTCTGGCGTAAGACCAGCGCAGACTATGTCTTCTCGGCTTCTAATAGCTAAGTTTTCATCCCTTAACGAGATAACGACCCTCCTCCAACCGAGTTCTTGTATGGATTCGGCGATCACCTGCAAACGGTGATGCAAATCGGTCGAACTTAACATCTTAGTCGAATTCCTTAAGAGGGAGGCAAGCTGGTTAGACTTCCTTTCTATTTCCATCTGCTTCTCTTTATTACTGATCGCTGTCGCCATATGGGATGCTAAAATTTCAATGAGCCTAGCGTCTTTTTCGTCAAAAGCGTTAACTTTCTTATCTCCAACATCTAAAACGCCAACAACTTTATCGTCCACTATGACTGGAACACATATTTCTGATCTTATGCCAGGGAAGATTTCAACGTAGCCCTTCGTACTCCACACATCTTGAGCTAACACGGTCTTCTTCGCTGCCACAGCCCTCGCTATTAGTCCTCCCTTCGAACCATCGAGCGGGATCTGTGAAAGTAGTGGCTTGCTGTGCCCTCTCTGACAGACAGGCTTTAAACCACCTTTATCGACAACCATGAGTACCGCGTATTTGAACCCTAAAGACTTGACAATGGCATCTAAAGTGAGCTCGTAGAGTTGTTGGAGGCTCTGGGCGGAGTTTAAGGTCGCTTCGTAAAAACTGATGGCTGAGAGCCTGTCCTCAAATCTTCTCCTTTCAGCCTCCATATTCCTCCTTTCAACTATATTCCTCAAAATTCCTTCTATAGCGATAAGTTCACCTGCTTCATTGCATATAGGTATAACGGTGTACTCAGTCCATATGATACTTCCATTCTTGTGCACCCATCTAATTTCCGTAGTTATAGGTTTCCTGTGCTCAGTAACCTCTTCGAACACCTGCGTTAACCTCTTAGAGTCATCTAAGTATATGATCTTAAAGAGTAGGTTTTTGTCCGAGTAAAACTCCTCAGGAGAGTAGCCGATTACCTCGCTTGACGCTGGATTTACGTATTCAAACCCCCTTTTAACATCGTAAAGGAATATGATATCAGAAGAGTTGTCAGACAAAGCTCTGAAACGTTCTTCAGACCGCTTAAGGCCCTCTTCTATCCTTATTCTTTCAGTAATATCGCTGATAAAGCCTTCAACCAAAACTGTACCGTCTGAGCTGGTTTGAACAGCTCTCCCCATATCCATAACCCACTTTAGTTCCCCCTTCGCGGTGAGAATTCTATATTCAATTTGGAATTGGTTAAACCTCTCCAATGACTCTTGAACCTTATTCCGAACAAATTCTAAATCCTGGGGATATATGATCTGGCTATAGGATAACTTTCTATTACCTATAAAATCTGTTGGGCTATAGCCTGTAAGAGAGTAACATTCATCGCTTATGAACTCCATCCTAAACTCCCTATCATTAGTACGACGGTAGACCACGCATGGGAGGTTATTCGTCAAAGCCAAGAGGTTTTGATAGGCCTCTCTGAGACCATCCTCTACCTTCTTTCTATCAGTAACATCAACGCCTGAGCATAAAACACCAACCACTTTACCATCAGAGTCAGTAATCGGCGTATTAAACCACAATATGGCGTACTCTTGCCCATCCCTTGAGACAACTACATCTTCGTAACGTTCCGCAGACGTGGTTCCCCCAGAAACCACATCTTGAAGGATAGATCGAACTTTTTCCCTCCTGTTAGGAGATACTAACTTGGCGACAAAGTCGCTTCCAACGAACTCGCTAGCAGAGTACCCGAGGAGCTCGCATCCTTTCTGGTTAATGCTTTGCACAACCAGATTAGAGTCTAAAACGAGTATAATTAAGTTCATAGTGTCAAAATATTTCTTAAGTTTGTTCAGTTCAAGTCGAAGAGCTTCCTCAGCTTTAACTCGACTAATGTGTTCATCAACGCGCTCAAACGAGTAGGAGATATGCTGGGAGAGGTTGGCTATGGATTTGGTAAAGCGTTCTTCAAATCCGTCACCAGATATTGCGAACACAGCAAAGGCTTTGCCTTGGCGATAAATAGGCGCCAAGATTACTTTCTTTCCAGTTAGACCCATCGTCTTAGACATAATTAGGGATAAGGGCTTAGAGATCAGATCACTAAGAATTTCTTGCGCTCCAACCCTAAGAACCTTTCCTTCGCTAACGACTTGGTTAAAAAACTTCGACTTTGATACATCAAAACCCTCCTTTTCAAGATTAAGTCGAGTGAGCCTTTTTACCTTTCCCAGATCTTTAAATGGTGTAGAAGATCTAAGTAAACGAAGAAGGCGACCGTCTTCGCTTACCGAAAAAAGGCTTACATCACATTCAGCATGCCTCTCAATTTCATCTGCAACCGTATTTAATATCAGGCGCTCATCTGAGATCTTATGAACTTTAAGGGAGAGGTCTTCAATAAAATGCGTTATTTGAATAGGGTCATGCAACTTACTATCAAGAGGCACCTGCTCAACCATCAGAGATACATAATAAGGATTAACGAACCCGTTTAAATCTTTTACTTGAGATTTCGCATTATAGAGTATTCGTAAATTCTTGTTCTATAAGGTAAAATTAAACACATTTTCAATTCTAAAAACCGTGTAATAACATTCTAGAAGATTTCTAGAATAACCTTAATTATATACCAAATTTTTGGAATAACACCGATAGGGATTGAATGAATCAGGAGATTCAGGAACGTTACAGGCAAGCCGAGGGGAAATGGTGAATAAGGATACACTAGTTTTGCTTTTAAAAAGAAATGGAGTTTCTGATCTTAAAGTGGTTGAGGGTATAGAAGTTACAGAAGAAAATTTCATCTTCGCCTTAAATCAGAATAAAATTAAAGTGGATGAGCACTTCTTCATCGAACTCGCTAGCATACTTGATCTCCCATTCCTTTCTAAAAAAGAAGTACAGGATAGGTTCAACTTGGCGGCAGCCCTCCCATATCGTTTCCAAAAGGAAAACCTTATCCTACCTTTAGAGGTTACTGATGATAGAGCCACTATAGTAACAGCCAACCCACTAAACAAGAGTGCATTAAAACTTCTTAGAACATTACTTAGAAATAAGAGAATAGAACTCTACGTCGCATCCATTGAGGCGGTTGAAGGCGCTATTGAGAAAGTGTACAGGGATATTCATAGGAATAGAGCCCTATGGGACTTGTACTACAGAAACCCTGACGAGTCGGCCTATCAGGTGCTTTACCCATGGCAAAGATACTTGGTTATAGTTTCATCCTTATTGATGTTGGTATTAGCGATAATTAATTACCCTGCCTCCTTCATCCTAGCCTTTTCGCTGATAAACATGATGTATATATTCGTTAACCCGCTTAAGTTCTACATATCCTTCAAAGGTCTATACGGTTCCCACAGGACAAGGAACATAACGAAAGAAGACGTTGAGAACTTAGATGAAGACTCATTACCTATCTACACAATTCTGGTTCCAGTCTACAAGGAAGCGAAAATGCTCCCTAACATATTATTGAACATCCTTAACATGGACTACCCGAAAGAAAAGTTGGATGTGAAGATTCTGATAGAAGAAGGGGATGAGGAAACGCTTAAAGTAGCGGAGAAACTTGGATTGTTTGGAGAACCAGAAGTAATACCCTCAAACATGAGCAAAGAAGAGTATAGAAGATTGTTGAGAGCCTTTGATTTGATAATAGTTCCAGAAGCGGATATAAGAACCAAGCCACGTGCCTGCAACTATGGCCTTCTAAGAGCAAGGGGACAATACTGTGTAATATATGACGCTGAGGACAACCCTGAACCGGATCAACTAAAGAAGGCAGTTGTCGCCTTTTCACGAACAGAAAAGGACTGTGTCTGCCTACAGTCCCGCCTGAACTTTTACAACCCCAACGAGAATATCCTCACAAAATGGTTTTCTCTAGAATACTCTTATTGGTATGATTACTACCTTGAAGGATTAGATAGAGTGGATGCGCCTATTCCATTAGGTGGCACAAGTAACCATTTTAGGACCAAACAACTACGTGAGCTTGGAAGCTGGGACCCATATAATGTGACAGAAGATGCAGACCTAGGTATTAGGATTTCCAGGAGAAACTTAAAGACAGCCATGCTCAACTCCTACACCTACGAGGAAGCCAACAGCCGATTATGGAATTGGATAAGACAAAGGTCCCGCTGGTATAAAGGACACATCCAAACATATCTGGTTCACATGAGGCATCCTAAAAGACTGATTTCAGAAATGGGTTTGAGGAAGTTCTTACTCTTCCAGTTGACATTCGGGGGGAACATCTTCCTACCCCTAATCAATCCCCTACTATGGGCTGTGACGATCTTGACACTATTAGTGCCTGGAATATTTGACTTTCTCTTCTTCTATCCTATAATATATATATGCATGTTCAACCTTCTAGTAGGCAACCTCGTTCAAATACTACTTTACATGGTGCCATCGATATCGAGAAAGAGCTATTCCCAAGTTCTATTAGCATTTACAATGCCAATTTATTGGGTGTTAATAAGCATAGGGGCATGGAGGGGGGCGTTACAACTAATAACCAAACCATTTTATTGGGAGAAAACCAGCCACGGTATTTCGAAAGATTTCACTGACGACACGACAGTAGAAACAAGAAAGCTAGAGGACCTATCCTTGAGGACGGGACAGAACGGAAGCAAGAAACTCTTAGCTCTATACATACTTGGCGGCATAGTTTTTACAAAGGTCTTCTACGACCTATTCACCAGAAGCCTTAATTTATCTAACAGATTTTGGAGCACCCCTCTAACAAATCCATTATTACTACTTTGGGCAGTGATAATAGCGTTCTTCTGTGTAGAGTTACTTGTACTCTTAAAGAAATCCGTATTTTCTAGCTAAAACTATATCTAATATATCTTTAACATAGCCCCATACCATTAAAGAAGCAAGTAAGAGCGTGCCTTAATGCAATCCCGTATAATTCTATTAACTCTCTTTGGGCTATAGTTACAAGGGTTAACTTGAAGAAAGCTGTTGAAGTAAGAGGCTGGTCCCGGGGGGGTGATTTGAGCACCCGACGCTCCGGTGTCTGTACGCCTGACAGGCTGAATGAGGTTTGCCAAGGCAAGCTTCTACAGCCGGAAGCTCTGCCAGGCTGAGCTACCCCGGGAACTGGTAAATGGGGGTTTCCCTGGCAAATATATATTTATCGTTAACTACATCTTTATATTGAAAGCTTTTATGTTTTGGTTCGATATTAGTGCGTTGGAAAGACTTGAGTGTTTTAAAAGGGGAAGATGTTGCGAAGTATGTTGAAGGTGTATGCGAGGATCAAATTCAACCTAATGGTGTAGACCTCACGATAGACAGGCTTTATAAAATTGTAGGGCCTGGGCAGATCTTGAAAGAGAAGATAATATTACCGGAGTACATGGAAGTTTCTCCGAACGAAGATGGGCTTTACGTCTTAGATAATGGAACCTACATCTTCCAAGTAAGGGAGAGGGTTACAGTGCCTTTGGATGCGGTAGGTTTTTGCCTCCCGAGGTCTTCGCTTGTTAGATTAGGCGCATATATAGGTGCGGCGTTATGGGACTCAGGTTATTCTGGGTTTTCAAGAATCCTATTGAAGGTTAACAACCCGATAGTCATCGAGAAGGGCGCTAGGATCGTTCAGTTCGTCCTAATAAAGTCGAAGAATGTTAGATCCGGATACAAGGGTAGATACCAAAACGAGTAGGTCATAGGCTTAGGTAGACTCTAAACCCATCTGGCACAGATTCTGATCTAATATAAACGACTTTACCAATTTCAGAAACGTTCTTCAAATGAGTCCCGCTGCAGGCGATGTCTTCGAACCCGTTTATCTTCACAAGGCGATATGTGTCAAGCTCAGGAAGGCGGGTGAGGTTAGGTGTGTCCTTCGCTTCCTCTAAAAGGCGTGCTCTATCTACAAGCCTAGAGGATACGTCATATCCCTCATTGATTAACCTGTTTTCGAGTTCAACCGCTTCCTTTAGCCTTTCCTCATCTGGTAAAGGCCCCTTATAAGAGATGTACCAGTCATCTCCAAGCCAGGAGTCAAGAGTTTCGATATTGAATCCTAAGATCGATCTTAAGGCGTGGTCAAGGAGATGTGAGGCGGTATGGCGCTTCATCAGCATGTAGCGGAGGGGCCAATCGATCTCCTCCACAACTTCGCCCTCTCTGGGAACCCCGAATTCGACTTTCCCGTAGAGGACAATAAACCCTTTGTAGCGCATAGCTTTGTTTATGTTTACGGAGAAGTCCCTGTTGTAGACTCTGCCTCTATCTGAGGGCTGGCCTCCATACTTCGGGTGGAAGATGGTTGGATCTGTAATCAAATAGACAGCCTTCTTATCTTCAAAGACGACTTTTTTAAGTGATGTCTTATTTACTTTAAGGTATGAGTCCTCCCAGTACCTTGGGTTATTGATTCCACACTCTGACACTACATCATCCAGGTTCAAATCAACATAGCTACATTTAGACAGTAAAATAACTTTATCATAGAAAAAGACCGACAGCAATAACTTTACATCAGAATAAAATGAAGGCTCTAAACACCAAGTTATTCAGCTTAATTCTTGGAATTAATATAAAATTTAGAAACATGGTGAAACTGACATCCTCCCATCTGAAGAGTTTTGGCTTTCTGTGCTGTCCTTGGTAAAACTTATGCCATAAAACGACAACTTAACGCCATAGAAAGTCTTTTATAACATTTATTGACAAACATATTAGGAGAAATGATGAGCAGCCCTAATGTCGACACCCTTGACCTAAAGATTCTAGAAAACTTGAAGAGAAATGCCCGAATGGACTGTAAGAAGATCGCACAAAACGTTGGCTTATCAGATAGGACAATTGCTAGAAGGATAAAGAAGATGGAGGAGAAGGGAATAATAAAAGGTTATAGAGTTGAAGTTGACAGAGAATTAATCAAGTCAGGACTTGTTCAAGGAACACCGTTAACGCCTTCAGAAGGCTTCATAGAAATTAGTGCGACAGAGTGGGACGGTTTAGCATCGACAATAAAGAACATATTTGGGGTTGGTGGGGGAGTCATCCTTTTTAACATCGGCTTGGCAATAGGAAGAGCCTATGGGAGAACCCTTAAGGATAGTTTAGACTTGAACAAATCGATAATCGGCTTCAGCCAAACATTTAATGCGAGGGGGTGGGGGGAACTCGCCTATAACCAAATCGACTACGAGAAGGGAGTGGGGAGGATCACCATTTCTAAGATACCGTTCAAGAACCAGGTCACTGACAACGTTATAAAAGGGATAATATCAGGTGGCTTAGAAGAAATCTTTGCAAAAAGGGTGCATGTTAAGAAAGGCGATGACAAAATCTTAGCAGAGAATACGCAAAAATTTATATTTGAAGTCAGCGAGCCCGTGAGTAATATTGATAACAGTTGAAAAAACACCAACAGGAATAGCTGAACTTGACCGACTCCTCCACGGAGGCCTCCCAAAGGGGTCAGCTACACTAATCGCAGGAGGACCTGGAACAGGGAAGACGATTATTGCAGCACAATTCCTCTACAATGGAGCGACAACCTATAATGATAAGGGGCTCCTGGTTTCCTTCAACGAGAACGCTCAAACCTTTAAAAGGTTTATGCTGTCTCTAGGTTGGGATTTTGACAAGCTTGAAAGCGAGGGAAAGATCAAAATATTGGATTTCATACCGATAAAGAAGGTTAGCTTTGACGTCTTAATCGACATGATACTTGAGGAGTCTAGGAGCTTTGGGGCAAAAAGGATGGTGGTTGATTCCATAACAGCTTTGACAGTAGCCTTCATAGAAAAAGCTGAAGTTAGGTCTACCATATCCATAATACAGAAGCTGCTAAGAAGACTAGACTGCACCAGCCTTCTGATCGCAGAAACACCTTGGGGAGAAGAAAGGCTGGGCTCTGGGATTGAAGAGTTCGTTGCCGATGGCATAATCAGACTAGAGACTTTACCTGTGAAGGGTGAACTGAGAAGGAGACTGACAATCTTAAAGATGAGGGGGACAAGCCACGACATGAAGTTCTATCAATACACAATCAACGAACAGGATGGTATAGTAATAACACCTTACCCGGAGGTCGTTTAGTTGAACAATGATGAGTTATGGAGGCACTGTGATTTCTTTAAAAGAAGTTTCGATGAACAAGTGGCCTTCGGTGAAGAAAAGTTAAAGGGGCATATAGAAGCTTGGAGAAACACGACAACCGCTAAGGGGATCTGTAAAGATAAAGAGGTTAAAACGGTAGATGATGTACCTATCACAGAGTATGAGGAATACCCCTTTTTATCAAACTTCAGAGACACGATAGAAGATAAGGTGAAGGTAGAGCCACGGGGCGATTGTGAACTATGGCACGATTACTACACTCGAATCTTGGACTCCATCTCTTATACCCTCGAAAGCTATCTTCCAGATAAGCCGTCAATCTGCATAAAGACGACAGGTACAACTGGGAAGAATAAGTTTGTTCCTCATGGCGTGAAGTTTAACGAACAATTCATCTCCGATACAATAGCAATAATCTTATTTGGAACCGCAAAAGAATGGGGAGAAAGTGTCTTCGATCCGAAGCCGAACGCGTTCAACCTCGTCGCCCCAGTCCCTTACCTGAGCGGGTGGGCTTTGAGATATTGGGAAAACCTAATCAACTTCATCCCACCAATAAGTTTCACAGACTTCACTAATGACATGGGAAAGAAGTTTTATAAGGCATTAAAGCTCATTGAAGAAGGAAACAGGATACATATAGTTGGAGGAAGCGGTGCTCTACTTTACATGACTTGCAAGTACTTTGCCGATCCGGAGTATTTTATGACCGAGTCTTATAAGATGTCACCTTCTTGGTGGAAGAAAGTGCTGATCCTGCTGAACCTTTTTATTGTGAAGGCTAGAAGGAGAGGGACAGAGGATCTTAGGGAAATAATGCCCCTTAAAGGGGTTATTGTTGGGAGCACCGATGCACGCCTATACGCAGACTTCTTTAAGAAGGAGTTTGGGGTTGAGCCGATTAATTCCTATTCTGCAACGGAAATTGGATGCGCAATGTTCGGAAGGCCTGACAGAAAATTAGACTTTTTCCCTAACCTAAGAAGCGTTTATCCAGAGTTCTTAGATGAAAAAGGAGAGGTCAAGAAGGTTTATGAGTTAAAGCGCGAAAACGTGTACGAATTTATCGCAACACCCTACTACTCAGCTTTTACAAGGTATAGGATAAAAGACGTGTTCAAAGTCAAAGACTTCTATGACGGTTGCCCTGTATTCACCTTTGAAGGCCGAACCCAGAACATATTGGATATCCTCAACTATTACAGGTTCTCTGAAGACCTGATGGCTAAGGTGATAGCTGACGCGGGCTTCAAATCTTCAGATAGATGGGTGGTGTCAAAGATAGAGCCCGAGCAGAGATTAGACATATACTTTGAGAAGGAATGGTCGGTGACCGCTGGGCAAGCGGAAAGACAGATATTTGATTCTATGCTGAAGCTGGTTCCAGGATTTGATAATTATGTGAAAGATTTTAATGTCAGAGAACCTTCCCAAGCTGTAAGAGTTCACTTCCTCAACAGAGGGACGTTTACTCGATACACAATAAAACAAGCAAGAAAGAACGTGCCTTTAGGACAGTACAAACCTCCAAAAATAGTGCCCACCGATAAAAGCTACATCATAGATGAATTAAAGGAATGCAGTAAAAATGCTTAACTTACAGACACTACCTTTCCTATACCTTTTGATACAATATGTAGTAGGCGCTGCTATTATAATAGCGCTGACAACAGAGACCGCTCGAAGGTTTAAAGCCAACCCTATCACACTCCCATTTTACCTTTTTGCGACATTCGTTGTTCTATGGGAGCTTTTAGTGTTCTTCCATCGAATCACAGAGAAGGAAATCGAAGCCATTGCCCTCTTTAAGATGATAGGAATCATTCACCCATATATATACGGCTTCTACTTCTTGACATTTTTAAATATTTGGAGAGCGCGGTTGCTCAACCTATTATGTCTGGTTCCAAGCTTTTTTGGAAGCGTACTCATTGCACTTTACGTTGACTACGGCGTTAAAGCAGGCGCCTTTGGTTGGAGCTACTATCAAAAGCAGACAGGGAGTCCTCTAATCGACCTAATAATTTACGCAACAACCATTGTTATAATGTTAATTTTGGTTTCCACGTTAACTTATCTCATTATAAAGAGCCCGAGTAGAGAGCTGAAAAGGAAGTTCCTATATATTTTAGCAGCCTTTATTCTCTTCCAAGTTATAGGTGTTCCGATCACAAACCTAGTTTTCTTACAAAACAACCCAGACTTCCCTCCATTAGGGGGATTCTTTTACCTTGCAAACCTTGTTGTAATCTACCTTCAGATACGGCCTCAAAGAGAAAAGGTGGTCTTTGCGCAAAGACCAATGGAGCACATACCTGGAAAGTTAGCTGAAACCATTAAAGCGTTCTATGACAACCTTTCCCCAGGTTTTGATACCTTAGGAATAAAGTACTTCAAATTCCTTTCCTACCTTAGAGAATGTGGATTAGCAGAAATCGTCAAGCTGGAAAACGATAAAATGGAGCTAATTAGTGAAGAGAAGCAACCGATAGGCCCTACCCAAATTATACGTTTTATCGACATATCGCTGACTTTGATGGAGGAGAAGGAGCTGGATCAAAGGTACTCAGACACCCTTATCGACTTCATAAACGAAAATTATGAGAAAATCAGCGAAGACGTTGTTGTGACGTTTAAGAAACATGAGAAGTATCTGAGAGGTAGCACCATACTTGATAAGGTGGCAGGAGGCAGTTTAAGATTGTTATTTGCTCCATATGGTTTCACTGAGGAAGACCTAGACAGGTTCTCCAAGACCCTGAAGATTCAACACGGAGAACTCCGCAAAACACCTGTGCTTTT
>Ga0315298_1004134_pt1 | contig 22088 bp, 10 predicted proteins | sample WHS_1_MG_FD_203077 | JGI IMG/M metagenome (GOLD analysis project Ga0315298, IMG submission 203077) | Extremophilic microbial mat communities from Washburn Hot Springs, YNP, Wyoming, USA - WHS_1_MG | ecosystem: Environmental > Aquatic > Thermal springs > Hot (42-90C) | place: USA: Wyoming...
CCACAAGCCGCAGACATCCGCGACCGCTGGTGGTGGGTGGAACATTCGGTGTGGACGGATCGCATGCTGACCCGGCTCGAACAAAGCGAGCCGACAACCAAAACCGCTGGTTTGCGGCGCAGGGGCTGTTTAGTTTGGAACACGGCTCCTGTGCCTATGGTTAGTCTCACTGAGACCCCACTGACTGGAGAGCCGGATGCGGGAAATCCGCCAGTCCGGTTCGGAGGGAGGGGTGGCGCTAACCCCGCCATCCCTACCTCTATTTACAGGAATCCTTTCGTGGGTTTCGCGCCACGGCGTCACCTGATTTGACCGTCGATCGCAGACCCCGTGATTGTTCGATTGTGTTCTTTTGCAAGGATTCACCGCTCCATGCGAACCCGACTGTCCGCAGTGGGCGACGAAGTCGCCCCAGATATTTCCCAGCCCGGCGGCGCAGAGATTTCCGATCAAGTGGTGCAGGCCCGGCGTCTTTGGGCGTCAGGCAACTTTGGTTCCGGCTCCGCCGGGCTGGGAAATATGCGGACCCGGAAATCTCACCGGACCGAACTTACTTGTGCTCCTTGGGCGTTGCCCGGTGAAACCCGGGTTAGGCAGGTGTTCTTGCCATCGGGCCAGCAGGGTCAGCCCGGCGAATGTTTACCGTTGCGGACTGTCTCATCAATGCGACATCCGACTGCGGTCGGCGATTGTGCAACAAGACCATGCTGTCAGCCAAAGCCCGGGAAAATGCAGCAAACATCGTGTCACGCAAACGTGACGGCAAGCGCCGAAGTTCCTCAAGCGCCCGATCTTCAACTGGCCTGCCTGAACGTGTTTGGATCAAGCCCATTTCTCCGTAGCAGCCGGTACAGGGTGCCTCGGGGCACTCCCGCTTCGCGAGACACCTTGGTGACATCCCCGTTCCACGTCTTGAGCAGCACGGTGAAATACTCCTTCTCGAAGGCGCGCATTCGTTGCTCGCGCATGGCAAAATCAGCATCGGGAAGCTCTTGCCAAGCAGGTTACCGTAGGAGGAGGCATTCTCGACCTGTTGTTTCAAGGCGACATTTTCCTCGTACAGGAACCTGTTGTTCAAGAACTCGCGAACAGTAGCCCGCAACTCAGAATCCCGAAATGGCTTGCTGATATAATCTGCGGCTCCGAGTTTCATGCATTGTACCGCAATATCCACCGATGGTTCGTCAGCCAGCATGAGAATTGCAACTCTGGGGTCCGATTGTCGGGCAACACGTAACAGTTCCAGCCCGCTGGCATCGTGCATTGCGAGGTTGACGATGAGAAGGTGAACCGTATTGGTTCTGAGTCTTTCAGCGGCGCACTGACTGTCTGGTTCCAAAACAACGTCGGTGTCAGGCAACGGTTGCAGCGCATTGGCGACAGACCGCAACGCCTGCGGGTCGCCATTGGCAATCATGACGGTGAATCTACCCACGCCAGACCTCCAGCGCGGTTGCCAGGACGGCTGCGCGCGACCCCGTCAAGGACCTGGTGCGAGGCTCTGACGGTCTGCGTGTATTACGTGGTCTCGAATCCACCGCAAAAGTACATGCACGGCCTTTCACTAAAGCACTTTAGACGCACAGTTTGACTTGTCAAACCGGCCGTCATCGCTGGGGCCCATTCCTGTCCGCAGACCGGGGCTAGTTCATCGTTTGGCCCGGAAATCTCACCCGAGAGGGGTCTTGGAGTCTTGGTCTGGTAGGGCGACACCTGAGGTGGTCCGGTCAAGGTTTTTTTTTGAAAATTTCATTCTTGATCAGGGACTGCGTTAGGGCTTTTCCCGCAATTGGCGGAGGTACATTGCCTCGTTGTAAATGGTGTTTCTTGCCCAACACTTCCACAATATGCGAATCCATTTGAAAGCCAGGGCGCGCAGTATCACTCATCGCGGCGCAGCCGCAGCCGAATGATCGCGGTGAGATAAATGCGTTCGTTCCAGGCTTGGCACTCCCCCGCGCCGCGCTGAAAGGGGCGACTTCGTGGCCTTGGGGAGAGATGCGAGTGGGATCAGCGGACCAACAGTTCGAAGGCAAACGTTTCGAACCACACGCTGATCTGGGATTTCCGCAAAGATTATCCCGCCTTTTCACGTAACCGACCGGGAATGTGATGATCGCTCCCACTGCTCAAACTCAGCGCTGAGCTGTGTCCAAGTCTTGGCGCGCGGGCGCAGTCCTTTGACCCACTGGATCTGCCGGCCGCGCCAAAGGCTGTAAATGGCAGGGATGATCTCAAGCGTCAGGATGGTGCTGGTGATCAGGCCGCCGACCATCGGGGCGGCAATGCGCTGGATGGCTTCCGCGCCCGCGCCCTGCGCCCAGAGCGCCGGCACAAGCCCGAGGGTAATCATCGAGACGGTCATCAGCTTCGGCCGGACGCGCTGGACGGCGCCGTAAGTGATGGCCTCAAACAGGTCGTGCTGGGTCTTCATCCGGCCCGCCCGTTGCCAAACGTGGAAGGCTTCGTCCAGGTAGATGATCATCACCGTGCCGGTCTGAGCGGCCAACCCGGCCAGTGCGATAATGCCCACCCAGACGGCGATGCTGAGGTTGTAGCCGAGCAGCCAGAGCAGCCAGATGCTCCCGGTCATGGCGAACGGAATCGAGAGCAGGATGATGAACGTCTCCGCCACGCTCTTGAAGTTCGTGTAAAGCAGCACGAAAATCAGCACCAATGTCACCGGCACGACCACCTTGAGCCGTTCGCGTACGCGCAGCATATGCTCGTATTGCCCGGACCACTCCAGGCGGTAACGTGGCGGGAGCAGCCCGGCTTTCTCGATCTTCTCAGACACGGCTTTCTTGGCCTGCGCCACATAGCCGCCGATGTCGCGCCCGGCCACGTCCACATAAACCCAACCGGTCAGGGCGCCGTTCTCGTTGCGAATGACCGGCGGGCCGCTTGTGATCCGAATGTCTGCCAGTTCGCCCAGAGGGACTTGGGCGAGGGCTCGTGACGACGAATCGAGGAAACGGGGAGACGGCGAATCGGCGATATTCCCCATCCCCACGTCTCCGTTTCGCTGTATCTTCGTTTCCCTCATGCCCATTCCCGCCGCCACTGGGACGAGCACCTGCTTGAGTTTCTCGACGTTGTCCCGCAGCTCACGGCTGTAGCGGACGTTGATGGTATAGCGCTCACGGCCTTCGATGGTGCGGTCAATGGCCATGCCGCCAATCGAAATCTCAACCTGCATGAGCACGTCCTCGACGTTCAGGCCGTAGCGGGCGATGGCCGGGCGGTTGGGTGTGATGTCCAGGTAGTAAGCGCCGGTGGTGCGCTCGGCAAACACGCTACGTGTGCCGGGCACCTCGCGCAGAACAGCCTCCAAGCGCTCGCCCAGTTTGGCCATTGGGTCCAGGTCAGGGCCAAAAATCTTGATGCCGACCGGCGTGCGGATACCAGTGGTGAGCATGTCAATACGGCCCTTGATTGGCATGGTCCAAGCGTTGACCAAGCCGGGGATTTGCAACGCCTCGTCCATTTCAGTGATCAGTTCCTCCCAGGTCAGCGGGCGTGTGTCGGGCCAGATTTTTCGCAGGCCCTGCCGCGCCCACGCCGGCATCCAATCCGAATACCATCGTCGGTTGGGCACACGTCGCCAGTCCTTCTCCGGCTTCAACTGCACCACCGTCTCGAACATCTCGATCGGTGCAGGGTCGGTGGCGGTTTCCGAGCGGCCGGTTTTGCCGTGCACGGTGAGCACTTCGGGGAACTGCTTGAGGATGCGGTCCTGAATTTGCATCAGCCGCGTGGCCTCGGTAATGGACATGGTGGGCAGCGAGGTGGGCATGTAGAGGATCGTGCCCTCGTTGAGTGGCGGCATGAACTCCGAACCGAGCTTTTTGTAGATGGGGTAGGAGGAAGCCACCGCAGCAACGGCAATGACGATGGACAACATGCGCCGCCGCATCAGCGCGCTGACCCACGGGTAGTAGAGCCGGTGGAGGAGGCGGCTGATGGGATGTTTGTGCTCCGGGATGACCTTCGCGCCGGTCATCAGCACGATCAATGCCGGGCCGATGGTGACCGACAAGAACGCCGCCCAGGCCATCGTGAAGGTCTTGGTGAACGCCAAGGGCTTGAACAGGCGGCCTTCCTGCGCCTCCAGGGTGAACACGGGCATGAAGCTGACCGTGATGACCAGCAGCGCGAAAAACAGCGGTTTGCCGAGCTGTTTGCAGGCGGCGATGATGATTTCCTGTTTCTGCCTGCGGCTCAGGCCGGGCGGGGCGTGCTCCAGATGTTTGTGGACATTCTCAACCATGACAACGGCCTCGTCGCAGATCGCGCCGATGGCAATGGCGATGCCGGCCAGCGACATGATGTTGGCGGTCAGGCCCATGAAATACATCGGGATGAACGCCAGGCAAACCGCAATGGGCAAGGTGACAATCGCCCGCGCCGCACCGCCAAAATCAAGCAGGAACACGATGACAATCACCGACACAATGATGGATTCCTCGATGATGGTCCGGGTGAGCGTCTGGATAGAGCGCCGAATCAGGTCGGACCGGTCGTAGGTGATCACGACCTCGACACCTTCCGGCAACGAGGGTTTGATTTCCTCCAGCTTGGCTTTGATGCGGTCAATGACCTGCAAAACGTTCTGGCCGTGTCGCACGACCACGATGCCCCCAGTAGTTTCGCCTTCGCCATCGAAGTCGGCTGTGCCGCGCCGCATTTCCGGGCCGAAGGCGATGTTGCGGGCCACGTCTTTCAACAGCACGGGCGTGCCCCGTGCATCCGCCCCCACCACCACCAGCCGCAAGTCGTAAAGCGACCGGATGTATCCCCGGCCACGCACCAGGTAGGTCGTGCCGTTCTGCTCCAGCTCGCGTCCGCCCACGTCGTTGTTGGCGCTGCGGATGGCCGAGACAACCTTGCTGACCGGGATGTTGTAGGCCAGGAGCCGGTCGGGATCGATTTCCACCTGATACTGCTTCTCGAAGCCGCCGATGGTTGCCACTTCGGCTACACCTTCGACACTTTGAAGCCAGTAGCGCAAGTGCCAGTGCTGGAACGAGCGCAAATCGGCCAAATCGTGTTTTCCGCTCCGGTCCACCAAGGCGTATTGGAAGCCCCAGCCGACCCCGGTGGCATCCGGGCCGAGCGTAGGCGTAACGCCCGGCGGCAGGTTGCCGGCCAGGCCCTGCATGTATTCCAACACGCGCGACCGCGCCCAGTAGATGTCCGTGCCGTCTTTGAAGATCACATACACAAACGAGTAGCCGAAAAACGAATAGCCACGCACCGTGCGGACGTTGGGTGCGCTGATGAGCTTGGTCACGATGGGGTAGGTGATTTGGTCCTCGACCAACGTTGGGCTACGGCCTTCCCACTGGGTGAACACGATCACCTGCACGTCGGTCAGGTCGGGGATGGCGTCCAGCGGGGTGTTCTGCAGGCAATACACCCCGCCCAAGGTGAGCGCGCCCACCATCATGAAGACCATGAACCTGTTGCGTGCGCTCCACTCGATGATGCGCTCGATGAGTGAGCCGCGAGACGGCGAATCGGAGAAACGGGGACGCGGAGAGTCGGCGACGGCCTCCGTTCCTCCGTTTCTGCGTTTCTCCGACTCGCTGGAGGGCGTGGTGCTCATGTTTCGATTCGACGACGGATCAGCCACTTCTCGGGCTGGTCGGCCATCTTGACGATCTGGCCGAGAATTCGGTCGTAGGCGGCGTCAATCTCCTTGAACTTCGCCTCCGGGAGATACCCGCAGCGCCACGCAACCTCGGCATGAACCTGCGTTTCCGCCGCCTCGGTTTCCGCGTCGCTGAGTTTGGAAACAAAGGCTGCCTCGTAGCGCCGCTTCCGCCACGCCTCCGCCAGATTGGCGCAGACCGACCTTGAGGAACGCCGAATCTGATCGGTCAGCGAATACCGCTCCTCGGCCGGAAACGACCTGGTCGGCTCGAAGATTTTGACCGTCCAGTCCTTTGCGTTCTGGTAAACCTGCAACTCCCGGTAATGCCTGATTGTGCTCATGGTGTCCGTGTTTCAGTTATTGGTGTCGCCTGCATTCTATCGGCAACGCCACGCCCGGTCTGTTGAATTCTCCGGTTCTCCGTGTCGCTGTCTTCCCGCGTCCCCGCGTCTCCGCATCTCCGCGTCTCCGTTTCAATGCTGGTGCTCCCCACCCGAGCCCATGCCGGCAATAGCCGCCTTGAGTTGGCTTTCCGAATCCACCAGGAACAAAGCGCGGGCCACGAGCTTCTCGCCGTCTTGGACGCCGTCGAGCACCTCGTACCAGTCATCGGTTTTGAAGCCTAGTTTCAGCTCACGCGGGTGAAGGTGCGCGTCCTTGCCCTCGACGAAGGCGATGAACCTTTGGCCGGTATCAATGACCGCGCTGGCGGGGATGAGAAGCCTTTCGCCGAGCGGGATTTGAACCTCGACATTGGCCCACATGTCCGGACGCAGTAGCCCGTCTGGGTTGTTCAGTTCGAGCCGGACGCGCCCACGTCGTGTCTGCGGGTCAAGGTGCGGGTAGAGGAAGGTGATCGGCGCAGTGAACGTCTTGTGGCCCAAAGAGGGAAAAGTAATGGCGGCCTGCAGCCCCGGTTTCATCAGGGGCAGGTCTGACTCGGAGACCCACGCCTCAACCCAGAGATGGGCAAGGTCAGCCACTTCGTAGAGCGATTCGCCCGCCATGAACGCTTTGCCCTCGACGGCGGTCTTGGCCACGACGTGCCCGGAGAAAGGCGCGCGGAACAGCAGTTCATCGCTGGCCACACCACGCTGTTCGAGTCTGCGGATTTCCTCCTCGCCAATTTCCCACAACTCGAGCCGGCGGCGGGCTGAGCTCAGCAGGTTCGTGGCGGACTGGCGCTGATCAGCGGGCGTGTCCGGTCTCAACTGCTGCAGGCCGCGCCACGCGATCAGATACTCGTTTTGGGCCGAAAACAGTTCGGGGCTATAGACCGTGAACAATGGCTGGCCTTTTGCGACGGGCGCGCCAGTGAAATTGACGTGCAAGGTGCGCACCCAGCCGCCAAAACGCGGGGCGACCCGCACATAGCGGGTCTCGTCATGTATCACCACGGCGGTGGCCCGGACGGTATTCGTGAGCTGACGTCTTTCGGCCTGCACGAGGGTCAGGCCAATCATCTGCCGCTTGTCGGCCGAGAGGCTGATGCTGATCCGGCCTGGCACAGGCGCGGGCGTTGTGTCCGTCGCGTGGCCTTCGTGGCTGGTGGGCGCGGCCTTCTTCTCGATCAGAGTCATGCCGCAGACGGGGCATTTGCCGGGGCTGTCCTGCACGTGTTCCGCGCCCATCGGGCAATAGAACTGGCCGGGCTTGACTTGAGCGATCTTGTCTTCGGCGGTCGGTGCGGCTGGCGCGACGGCGGCTTTGTCGTCTCTGATGCGGACCAGTTTCATGCCGCAGATGGGGCAATCGCCCGGCCGGTCACTGATGTAGGTGGGGTGCATCGGGCAGTGGTATTGCGGTTTTGCCTGAGCGCCGCCGTGGGCGCTGTGACCGTGGTCGGAACGGCTGCAACCGGCCAAGCCCGCGCCGCCGACCACCAGCAGTGCGCTCAGGAAGAGAATGGCAATTTGAGTTCGCATGGTTCGGTTCAAAGGTGTTGCGTGTGAAGGGTCATTTCTTGTCCGTCACCGGCGTGGCCAACACTGGCGCGCCGGCCGGCGGCACGCCCTGGATGAGCAGCGAGAGTTCTGCCAGCACGATCTCGCGCCGCGTGCGTTCCTCGATTTCCGCCAACTGAAAGCCCAACAGTGTACGCTCGGCGTCAATCAGGTTGAAGAAATCAATCCGGCCCGACAGGTAGCCTGCGCGGGCGATTTCCAGCGAGTGCCGGGCTTTGGGGATGAGCTGCGATTGGAGCAGCGCCAGGTTGCGAGCGAGCTCGCGGTAACTGTAGCTTTTCTCGGCGAACTCGACCGTGAGCATGATCTGCTCAGCCGTGAGCCGTGCCTCGGCTGCGCGATTGGCCGCCTGCGCGGCGGCGATTTCGGCGGCGATCCTGTCGCGCCAGATCGGCAGCGTCACGCTGGCGGTCGGCCGTACCATGACGGGCGCCGTCTTGGCGTCGGCCATCACGCCCAGGGCGAAGTCTGGCACGCCCGTCTTGTGGGCCAGGGCCAGCGAGGCCTGCGCGGCGCGGACCTCGGCTTCCATCTGTTTCAGACGCGGGTTGCGGGCAAAGGCCGTTTCCAGCAGATCGCCGGGCAGTTCGGGCGGTGTGGCCTCGAACCGCACCGGGAACGGCGGATCGGGCTGGTCACGGGTCAGTCCCAACGCCGCCTTGAACTGCGCGCGTAACGGCAGGCGCGAATCTTCGAGATTGGCGATCTCGGTGGCGAGCTGGTCCTGTTCAATCTGTGCCCGGTAAACGTCCTGCAAGGTCGCCTTGCCGGCCTCGTTCTGGGCGCGGGCCGAGCGCTCCAGATCAGCCAGCAACGCCAGTGTTTCGCGGTGAAGGCGAAGTTTCTCCTCCAGGAAACCGAGGTTGTAGTAAGCGCGTTTGAGCGCCAAGGCCGTCTGCAGCACGGCGCTCTCGAACGCGAAGTAGCGCGCCCGACTTTCGGCATGGGCGACCTCGGCGCGGGCCTTCAGCTTGCCCGGTCCGGGGAACTCCTGCATCAAGCCGGGCATGACCGTCATGACGATGCTGGCGATATCCAACTCGAAGGTCAGCCGCGGGTCGGGCCGCGAGCGTTCGGTGGTGATGCGCTCGACCGAGGCAAGCCAGTCGAAGTAAGCGGCCTCGACCGCGGGCTGGTTGAGCATGGCGAACCGGAGAAAATCCGCCAGCGTCGAGTCTGCCGCCAACTGCGGCAGGGGCGGTCGTTGGCCTTCTGGCCGATAGATACTTCCCAGGGCGGTCGCCTCCCGTCGCGCCAGCCGCTCGTTCGCTCTCGGCACGCCCTTGCAACCTGCGAGAACCAAGCCGGCCAGCGCCATGCCCAGCAACAGCCATGGGCACCGCAAAAGACGTGATTTAAAGCCAATGTCCATTCAAAGTGCCGAGCACCAGCCAGCCTCAAACCCGGTCCCGTACGCGGCGGATGGTCAAGGCGACCGCCGCTCTGGATGATCGTCCCGGAGCCTTCAGTTCCTGCCAGCTCAATGCTGACGCCCGCGGTGGCCATCGTGGCCCTTCGCGGTCGCGTTGTCCGACTTCGCCTTGGCCTTTTCCGCTTCTTCGAGCTTCTTGATGTACTTGGCGGGTTCTTTGTTGAAGGTCTTCAGGCAGCCTTGGCAGCAGAGTTTGATCTCGCGGTCCTGGTAGGTGAACACATGGGGCTTGCCCATGTCGCCGCCCAGTTTCTCGCCCGAAACGACGCAGGTCTGGAGCGGATAAGGCTTGGGTTTGTCGGCCTTGGACTCGGCCGCGAAAAGGGCGCTGAACGGAAGTGCAATGGCTGAGGCGATCACGCTCCACACAGGCAGGACCTTCTTGAGTTTGGTCAGCTTCATGGCAATCGGCCTTTTCCAGTTTGTTACAGCAGCCACCATGGCTGCCCTTTGCACAAGCTTACACCACCGGCGCGAAAAATCCGCAAGATTTCATTCAAGAAATCCCCCGGGATTCGGTCGCCAGCGGGGTATGTCCTTCAGAGAACAAAACGGCGGCGCAACAGGGCTCCGCCAAACCAGAGATGGGCTGAACATGAAAAATAACAACATCATTCTGACCCTGGCCGTTGGTGGCTTCCTTGGGTACATTTCTCGGCGGTTTCCCCACAGGGGGAGAACGGAAGGCTCGGGTGGTCGGAATTCCATTGGGCCGTTGATTGGCCGACGCGGCGCGCTTGCTGTTGCCAGTTATGTCAGAGCAGATTTGAAGAGTTGAAGCGAGGCCGATGGGCTACCACGGCAGTGACTGATTGGCAGGTAATGTTCCTCCAATGGCTGAACGAGAGGGCATGAGATTATTAAGGGGTGCGAAACACCCCCGCATCATCGTGGTAAACGGTTTGCGTGCAACCATCGCCCCACTGAATATGTCGAGGAAGCAAGATTGGGCAGTGTAAAATCCTCCGCGGTTCCAAAGCGCGTTGGAGGAAGCAACGGTTCCTTGAGTACGGCTGTACCGGTATGCCCGGTTGGAAGACATGGCTGGTTTCCAATGACAACGCGCGCACGGAGCCTTGCCATTCAAGTTCGACCGAATATAGTCGGCGCGTGCTGTCAGACGCGAAAAACCAATCCGCAGCCGATCCTGCGACAGTGTTTGAAGAGAATCTCGGTCAACTGATGGCGCTGGTGCAACGGCGGCTGACGTTGGAATTGCAGTTCCACCAAAGGCACGACCTCGAACGATTGGAATCAGACCTCACCGAGTTGGTCACTGAATTCGGACAACTGTTGCGGGTGATCTACCGCTATGATCTTGGCGAGGCGCTGGCGCATGAGGCGGCGTGGTTCGCGTCGGTGCTGGCCGCGCGCGGTCCGGGCGTGGACGCATGGAGGTTGCTCCTTGATAGCTGGGTCATGGCCATCCAAGGGGTCATCAAACCTCCCGAATGCAATCAACTGGCAGCACCGCTCCAAGAGTTGCGCCAACGAACTGATGAATTCTTTGTTGGAGCGCAGACCGGGGACGATACGCCCGCAGCACGGCCCGTGCAGGAGTTGGTTGATCGCCTTGTGGTGGGCGACCGGAACGGCGCCCAGCAGTTGTTGCGAGTGCAAAGGACTGCCGGTGTTCCTGCGACAGACCTCATTCTGCGGTTGATTTTGCCGGCCATGGCTGAGGTTGGCCGGCGTTGGGAACGAAATCAACTGGCGGTTTTCGAGGAACATCTCGCTTCGGAGACAATACTGCGTTTGCTGGCGGGCTTGACGGCTGACGAAACGGTTCCTGTTCGAGCGGGACGCACAGCCATGGTTAGCTGTGTGCCCGGCGACCAACACCAGATTTTGCCGGCGGCGTTGACGGCGTATTTGGAGCTGCGCGGATGGGACGCACGTTCACTCGGGCGAAGTTTGCCGTCCGACCAAATCGCGCGGGCTGCTGCGGAGATCAAACCGGTTGCCGTGTTTTTGTCCATGACAATGCTGGCCCGGTTACCTGAGGCATTGGCAGTGGTCGAACAAGTGCGGTCAAAGCTGCCGGGGTGCGTCGTGATCGCAGGCGGTCGCGGCACGGTTTGGGGACGGCGTTTGTTGGAAACCGTCGGGGCGCGGGTGACGCAGGATTTCTGCGAGGCGCACAGGCTTGCCAGCGGAGAGGAACTGAAGGATGCGTAGTTTGACGGCATTGCGGATGGTGCTGCACGACCGTTCATCAACGGCGGGCGCTTTGCTTGGAGTGGTGGCGATCGTGTTTTTGGTGGGGCAACAATTGTCCGTGCTGTTCGGGCTGCTGAATTTCATGTCCGTGCTGGTGGATCACAGTGGCGCGGATGCGTGGGTTTTGAGCGGCAACCTCCGCAATGTGGATGCTGGCAATCTCATTTCCGGCAGGTATCTGGACCGGGTCATCGGGCTGCGCGAGGTTGCGTGGGCCGAGCCGATATTGATCGGCAACGGGCTGTTTCGCACACCGGACGGTTCGTTTGAATCGGTGCGCGTGGTTGGCATGCGGCGACCGCGGCTGGTGGGCGGGCCATGGGCGTTCGCGCAAGGTGATGAACGAACATTGCTCGACCTTGAAAGCGTGGCTGTGGACCGGCTCGACCTCGAGAAGTTGGGCCAGCCGTTGCCAGGTACCATCACCGAGATTGGCGACCGGCGAGTGCGGGTCGGTGCGGTGACGGATGGCGCGCGCGGGTTTCAAGGCACGCTGGTCTTTGCGTCGCTGGACAAGGTCAAGGACATCGCCAAGACGCCGCCGGGACGGTATTCGGCAATTCTGGTTCGGTTTGAACCCGGCGTGGATGCGGGGACTGCCCTTGTACGATTGCGGGCGATTTTGCCCGAGTGTTCGGTGTACAGCACGGCGGAGTTGTCGCGGCTTACGCGCCGATACTATTTCACGCAAACGGGCATTGGAGGCAGTTTCGGGTTTTCAACGCTGATTGGGGTGGTGATTGGGGTGGTAATAATTTCACTGACATTGTACACGAGCGTGCTGGGGCGGGCGCGGGATTTTGCGGTGATGCGGGCCATAGGCGGTCGGCGAAGAGACGTGGCGGTGGTGGTCGTCAGCCAGACCTTGATTATTACGGTCACGGGATTGTTTGTTGGGTTCATGTTGCTGTCAGTGCTGTTGGACGCGACGGGGCGTTCGGCGATTCCGAGCTATTTTCCTTCGTTTGTTCCGCCGATTCTTGCACTTGTCACCGTGGCGGTAAGCTTGTCGGGCTCGTTGATTGCATTGCGGGAAGCGCTTCGGGCCGAACCGGCGGCGGTGTTTCATTAGCGGAGAACGCGCATGGCCCGTTTGCGCCTGGAAAACATTGCACGGGATTTCTCCGACGGACGGCAGGTCCGACGGGTGTTGTTTCCCACGACGTTGGAGTTGTTGCCCGGGCAACTAACCGTGTTGGCGGGACCGTCAGGCAGCGGCAAGACGACCTTGCTCTCGATCATTGGCCTTGTGCTGCGCCCGTCGGAAGGACGGATGTTTCTGGACGATCGCGAGGTTTCGGCACTGGGCGATGAGCAAGCTGCCACGCTGCGGTTGCAAAGATACGGGTTTGTTTTTCAGCAGCCCATGTTGATCGAGGGATTGACCGTGCGAGAGAATGTCCTTTTGGCAGTGGGTGTTCAGGGCCAACGCCCGCCCCGAGAGGCGGTCAAAAAGGCAGATGAATTGCTTGCGACCCTCGGGCTTGCCGGCACGGCGCTTGTGCAGCCAAGGATGCTGTCGGGCGGCATGAAACAACGCGCTTCAATCGCACGGGCGTTGATCAAAGACCCGGCGATTCTGCTGTGCGACGAACCGACATCGGCCCTCGATGCTGAGAGCGGACAGGTTGTAATGAAGATTCTGAAGCGCATTGCCATCGAGGAGAACCGCGTGGTAATCGTCGTGTCGCACGATGCACGAGTGTTCCCCTATGCGGACCGGCTGATCAAACTTGAAAACGGTGCGATCGTTTCCGATACCGCTGAAAACTACACGGCCGAAACGAAAACTAATCAATGAAACTGCGAAGAATCATTGTATTCCTTGTAGCGGTGCTGGCGGTCCTTGCCGCAGGGAATTACGTCCGCCTTGCTCTGAAACGCGCGGCTGCACCTTTGCTGCCGAGCAAAACGCCCTCATTGGACGAAGCGCCGGCGCGCGTGTATGGGCTTGTGGAGCCGCTCGAGCGCGAAGTGTTCGTCGGCCCGTTGCAGGCGCGGCGCGTAACAGAGGTGGCCGTGAAAGAAGGCGACGAAGTGGCGGCGGGCGCGGTCTTGTGTCGGCTTGACGATGACCTTGAAAGGCAAGCGGTGGCGGTGGCGCGCTCGCGGTTGGAGGAAGCCGTGCGCCGGTTGGAACTGACCCGCGATGACCTTCGGCGCAAACGCAACCTCGCCGCCCAGGAAGTGGTCGCAGAGTCAGAGCTCAGCAGCATCGAACTCAAGGCAAGGTATGAAGAACAACTTATCGAGACTGCCCGTGCCGAACTTGCCTTGCGGCAGACCGAGCTTGAGAAACTGGTGCTGCGCTCGCCGGTGGCCGGCCTTGTGTACAAGATGGATGTCCGGCTGGGCGAACACCTCGCTCCGCAGGATTACCAGCGAATCGTCGTGGGCAGGCCGGAAAAACAGGTACGGTTGTTTGTCGAAACTTTCTGGTTGGGACGAATTCGAATTGGCGACCGATTCGTGGTTCGGGAAACCGAGATTCTGCGCGAACTGGGCACCGGGATCGTTACTGCCATTTCGCCTTACGTGGGTGCGCGCGATTTCCGCACTGAAGACCGCCTGGAACGCCTCGACACCAAATACGGCCAGGTCATCCTGCGTCTTGACGGCGCTTCGTCGCTGCCGATCAATCTCCAGGTGCTTTGCGAAAAACAGCCGCACGAGAACCAATAGCTCCCGTCGTCTCCGGACCTCGCTCAGCGCGGCTTGGATGGAAGTGAATGATCTCAGCGCGGCGCAGCCGCAACCGAATGATCGCGGCGAGATAAATGCGCTCGTTCCAAGCTTGGCGCTCCGTCGCGCCGCGCTGAAAGGGGCGACTCCGTCGCCCAACGGGGGGAGAGATGCAAGTCGGATCAGCGGCCGAACAATTCGAAGGCCAAGGTCACGAAGGATCTGCTGATCTGCAGTATCCGCGCAGATCAAACAATATTATACTCCAAAGGCCGCGCTCTGGTGACAAACTGAGCAAACTCGCAGCCTGAAAATCTTCGCAAAAACGATCGATTTCTCAATATAGTTATACAGGTCGCCATGCCCGGAAGTTTCACCGGAATGAAGTGCCGAAGTCTCGGTCTGGTAAGGCGAGCGTGAGATTTTCGAGTTTGCGTTGCATTTGCAGCCCGTGAGTGGGATGATTGCCCCGAACGCGGGGCCCTGTTTTGAATTGGCCTCAGCTCGGAGTTGGCAGGGAGCTTGCTATTAAGAAACGCAGAGTTATGCCGGTCGAGCCGGGCCGGGATCGATTATCGTTTTAAATTCTCCAGCGCCCGGTGAGTGATCGAGAACACAGGGTAAAAGGGATGAAAAGAGTTGTGTGGGCCGCGGTGGTCGCAACCGCGGTCTTTTTGCACTGGATGCCGCACGGGGCGGCGCAGTCCTCGGGGATTTTGCGCGAGGTGTGGCTGGACATTCCAGGTTGGACAATTCCGGACCTGACAAACGCGCCAGCTTATCCCAACAACCCGTCATTTGACGGGCTGTTGACTGATTACTTCGAGTCACCCACTGACGTGTATGACTACTATGGCCAGCGGCTGTGCGCATTGATAACGGCTCCTGCCACAGGCACGTACAGGTTCTGGATATCATCCGACGACGCCGGCCAGCTTTTCTTGAGCACGGACGAAAACCCGGCCAACCGCGTTCTGATCGCCCAGGTCACAGGCTGGACACCACCACGGGTCTGGGACCGGGAAAGCGGACAGCAGTCAGCGCCAATTTCGCTGACGGCAGGGCGACGGTATTACATCGAAGCGCTGATGAAGGAACATGGCGGCGGAGACAATCTGGCAGTCCGCTGGCAGCTTCCAAATGGCACAATCGAAGAACCGATTCCCGCATCGCGGTGCATCCCCTACGGGCTCGGTCCGCCGGTTATCACGGTGCAACCGACCAACACGACAGTTGTTGAGGGCGGAACAGCCGCTTTCACAGTCCAACTGGCCCGCATGCTGGGGGCCACATTCCAATGGAAACGAAACGGCACAAACATCCCGGGTGCCACCAGCAACATCTGTGTGTTCGGTCCGGTGAGCCTGAGTGACAACAACAGCACTTACTGGTGCGGGATTACGAATTTTTACGGTTCGACCAACAGTGCCACAGCCAAGCTTACCGTGCTGGCTGATACTACTCCGCCAACGGTTGTTGCAGTGAACAGCCTTGGCGATAATTCTCTGGTTACCGTCACGTTCTCAGAACCGGTCGAGGCAACGTCGGCGGGCAACGCCAACAATTATCACCTTAATAACGGAGCCGTTGTGTCGAGCGTTGTCCTGCTGCCAGACCCTTCAGTGGTGGCGCTGCGCACCACCCCGTTGAACGCGGGTATCACGTACACACTGACCGTCCAAAACGTCCGAGATCGCGCCAGTACACCGAATCCGGTTCCGCCCAACACCCAGTTCAGCTTCTCGATCGCGTACACGCCGCTGCCAATTGGCTGCGTTTGGGGAACCAACGAGCCCGCCGGCCCATCAAGCCGCCGTACGCCACTGGCCATCACTGAAATTATGTATCATCCGCCCGATCGCCCGGACGGGCGGAACCTCGAATTCATCGAGCTCTACAACTCCAGCCCGTGGCCAGAGGACCTGTCCGGCTACCGCATCTCGGGATGCGCGGATTACACATTCCCCGCCGGCACAACCGTCCCGGCGCTCGGATATCTGGTCGTGGCCGCCAACCCCGCCGACATCCAAGCCGTATATGGCATCTCCGGTGTGTTGGGTCCCTTGACCAACGCCAACAGCAACGCAACCAATGTGCTCGATAACGGCACCGGCACGGTGCGCCTGCGCGACGAACTCGATTCCGTCCTCCTCGAAGTCACTTACAACGACGAACCGCCATGGCCTGCATCCGCCGATGGCGCTGGACATTCCCTCGTTCTGGCACGACCGTCCTATGGCGAGGCAGACCCGCGCGCGTGGACCGCGAGCGACCGGATTGGTGGTTCACCGGGTAGGGTTGACACGCCCACCCACCACCCGGCCCGGTCAGTTGTCATCAATGAAATCCTCGCTCATACAGACCCGCCCAATCTGGATTTCGTCGAACTTTTCAATTACAGCACCAACACGGTGGATCTAGGCGGCTGCGTTCTGACTGACGACCCAACAACTAACAAGTTCGTCATACCTTCCGGCACTATGGTTCCCCCGCTCGGGTACATCGCTTACACTGAAACCGAACTTGGCTTTGCTCTCAGCGCCAAAGGCGAAACCGTTTATCTCAAGGCCGCTGACAACAGCCGTGTGTTGGACGCACTCAGGTTCGCTGCACAGGAGAATGGCGTGTCGTTCGGGCGCTATCCCGATGGCGCACCGCAGCTTCGACGTCTGGCAGCAGTAACGCCCGGCAGCGCCAATGCTTCGCCCCTCCGCAGCGATGTGGTGATCAACGAAATCTATTATCATCCGGTCACAGAAGACGACAGCGAAGAGTTCATCGAAATCCACAACAGCGGGTCAACGACTGTCGATTTGACCGGCTGGCGGCTTCGCGGCGGGGTGAGCTTCAACTTTCCCAGTGGCACGCTTTTGCCCTCGGGCGGGTATTTGGCGGTCGCTCGCGACCGGTCCCGTTTGTTGTCCGTGCACACGGGGCTGAACCCTGCGTTGGTGTTGGGGAACTACAGTGGTGGCCTTGCCAACAGCGGTGATCTGATCCGGCTGACCAAACCCGATGCCCTGATATCCACCAATGAGACAGGCCAATTCGTCACCAATACAATCCACATCACCGTGGACGAAGTAGATTATCGCGACGGTGGCCGGTGGCCAAACTGGGCCGACGGCGGCGGCAGCAGCATGGAACGGCTTGACCCGCGCAGCGATGGTCATTTGGCCCCTTCCTGGGCCGACAGTGATGAGACCGGCAAGAGCGGCTGGACCACCGTCGAGTTCACCGGCATTTTGGATCACGGGGCAATGGCTGCCGCCAGCCAGTTGCACATCATCCTGCTTGGTGCTGGCGAATGTCTCGTGGACAATGTTGAAGTGATTCCCCAAGGCGGCGCAAACGTGGTCGCAAACAGTACATTTGATGCCGGCGCAGATGGCTGGTTTTTTCAGGGCACGCACCAAGACTCGACATGGCAATCCACCGGCGGGTTTTCAGGGGGCTGCCTGCGCATTGTTGCATCCGACAGAGGCGATACCGGTGCCAACCGGGTCCGCACTGCCCTGACACAAACATTAGGTTCGGGCAGCACCGCCACTCTTCGAGCTCGCGTCCGTTGGCTCAAAGGCCACCCCGAAATCCTGTTGCGGCTCTGGGGCAACTGGCTGGAAGCCCCGGGTTACACACTGACCACCGCTGCCATGGGATCTCCAGCCGCTCCCAACACACATGCCCATTCCAACATCGGCCCTTCCATCGCCGGGGTGACCCATTGGCCGGTGCTTCCCGCAGCCAACCAATCGGTCACTGTGACTGCGCAGATCGAAGACCCGGACAGCCTTGCCAGCGCCACCCTGCGCTACCGCATTGACCCGGGGACGAACTGGTTCTCCGCACCGATGAGCTACCGCGGCGCTGGTTTTTATTCGGCTGTGATCCCCGGGCAACCCGGCGATACAATGGTCGCCTTTTACATCGAAGCTTCTGATGCACACGTCAATGCAAAGACAAGCCGGTTCCCCAGCGACGCGCCGGTGCGCGAATGTCTGGTCCGGTTCGGCGAAACACCTGCGACCGGTGCCATTGCAGCTTATCGATTGTGGGTTTCGCAACAGAATGTCACCCGGTGGGCAACGCGCGAAAAGCAGAGTAACCATCAGCTCGACGCCACTTTTGTTTACGGCAACAGCCGCGTCTGTTACAACGTCGGCACACTCTACAGCGGCAGTCCATGGCACACCCCGGGGTACAATTCACCCGCGGGCAACCCCTGCGATTACGAAGTCAACTTCGCAAAAGACGACCTGTTTCTCGGTGACGCCGACATTGTGCTGGCAACAATCGGAAACCTGCACAGTGATTCCACCTACCAGGGCGAACAAACGTCCTTCTGGATCGGGCGCAAGCTCGGGGCGCCTTACTTGCATCGCCGCCATATCCGCATGTTCTTCAACGGAACCCAACGCGGCACCCTGTACGAAGACGCCCAACAACCAAACCGAGCCGTGGTCAGCCAGTTCTATCCCAACGACGACGCCGGCAATCTGCACAAGATCGAAGATTGGTTCGAGTTCGATGCGAGCGGCGACAACAAGCTCGGCAATGTTGATGCGACCTTGCAGGATTTCACCACCGCAGGCGGTGTAAAGAAAACGGCCCGATACCGCTGGATTTGGCGGCCCCGCGCCGTCCGTGAGTCGGCCAACAACTTCAGCAATCTCTTCGCCCTTGTCGATGCGGTCAATGCACCTCAACCCGAACCTTATCGTTCCCGGGTCGCTGCCATCATGGATGTCGAGGAATGGATGCGCATCCTCGCCATGGAACGCATCGTGGGCAACTGGGACAGCTACGGCTACTGGCGCGGCAAGAACATGTATGCCTACAAACCCCAAAACGGTCCTTGGGTCTTGCTCCCATGGGACATCGACTTCGTGTTCAACGTGGGCGGGTCCGGCGCCACAGACGGATTGTTCGGAAGCAACGCTCCGTTGATGGATCGCCTCCGCGCTTTCCCTGAATTCCAACGCGCTTACTGGCGCGCATTCGAGGACGCAGTAAATGGACCATTGGACGCCGCCACTTTTGCTGCTCGCGTTGACAAGGTTTACAATGGCCTCGTGGCGCAGGGCATCCCCGCATCCACGCCTGAAGGACTAAAAGAGTACGCTGCAGCACGCCGCAATTACATCCTGTCTCAACTCGCCACAGTGTCTGCAAGCTTCGCCGTTGGCGGCCCAAGTTCGTTCAGCACAAATCAGAACCTTATCACCCTGAGCGGTACCGCGCCTGTAAGAGTAGCCCGCCTGACAGTAAATGGTGTGACGGCCATTCCAACCTGGACTTCAGTTACACAATGGACGTTAAGGGTGGCCCTCCAACCCGGCCTCAACAACCTTGTCATTCAGGGGTGGGACAACAAGGGACAGCCAATCGGCGGGGCAACTGCATCCCTGGCTGTCACCTACACCGGTTCAATCGAACCCGCCGAACAACACATAGTAATCAATGAACTCATGTATAATCCGGCTGTGCCCGATGCCGAGTTCATAGAAATTCACAGCACGGCTTCAAGCACTGCCTACGACCTGTCGAATTGGCGAATCAACGGTCTCGACTGCACCATAGCCCCGGGTACCATCCTTACACCCGGCGGTTTTCTCGTGTTCGTCAAGAACGCTGATATCTTCTCTCGCACGTACGGCTATTCCATTCCGGTGGCCGGCACTTTTGAAGGCAGCTTTGACCGCGGCGGCGAAACCATCTCGCTCATCCAACCCGGCGCCACGCCGGAACAGGACGTGATCATCGATCAGGTCACCTTTGACGACGATCCGCCGTGGCCGACAGCGGCTGACGGTTCAGGCCCGTCTCTTCAGTTGATCGATCCTCAGCAAGACAACAACCGGGTCGCTAACTGGGCCGCAAACCAGGTCATGTCGAATCCGCCTCCATCCCAGGTCCTCGTAACATGGACAAATGTCTGGCGATACAATCAGACTGCCAACCTTGACGGCGTCAATTGGATCAGCCCCGCGTACGATGACTCGGGTTGGCCCGCCGGCCAGAGCGTTCTCGCCGACGAGGACTGCAACTGTCTTCCGCAGCCAATTCGCACTCCCCTCGCCGACAACAGCGGCAGAATGACTTTCTATTTCCGCACAACCTTCAATTACACCGGCAGCCTACAAGGCGTCCAACTCCGACTAACTACCATCTTGGACGATGGGGCAGTCGTGTACCTCAACGGCCAGGAAATTCTCCGCATTGGCATGCCGGACGGCACACCAATGTATTCGACACCCGCCTCGCGGACCGTTTCCGACGCCAATTACGAAGGCCCGTTCACCGTGCCCGGCACTGCCCTTATACCCGGGATCAACGTGCTTGCTGTCGAGGTGCACCAGGCCAATAGTAGCAGCAGCGACCTTGTCTGGGCGCTGCATCTCGAGACTGATTTTTCCCAGACAAGCCAGTCCATTTATACCCCGGGCGCCCAAAACTCGGTCCGCGCCACATTGCCTCCTTTCCCTACTGTTTGGTTGAACGAAGTCCTGCCACTCAACAGTCACTACGTTGCCAATGCGCTGGCAGATCGAATGGGCGATTTCGATCCATGGGTCGAACTGTTCAACGCCGGCTCGAACGCCGTCAGCCTCGACGGGTTTTATCTTACAACCAACTACGCCCAACCCACTCTCTGGCCGTTCCCCGCAACCGCCTCGCTCGCGCCCGGTGAATTCCGTATCGTGTGGCTCGATGGCGAACCAGGCGAATCCACCGCCAATGAATGGCACACGAACTTTCGGTTGCCGGCGGGCGCAGGCACGTTGGCGCTGACTTATTCAACCGGCGGCACCAACAAAGTCCTCGACTACCTGCATTACAACATCGCCACTGTCGGCCGCGCCTTCGGAAGCTGTCCGGATGCAAATGTCAGCGCCCGCCGACTTCTGACCATCCCAACCCCTGGCGCACCAAACAACCCGGCAAGCCTCCCAATCAATGTCTTCATCAATGAATGGATGGCAGACAACGTAGCCACGTTGGCCGATCCGGCAGACGGGAATTACGAGGATTGGTTCGAAGTGTACAACCCAGGAGATGTTCCCGTGGACCTCGGCGGTTACTATTTCACCGACAACCTCGATGTGAAGTTCCAATTCAGAGTCCCTGTCAACAGCCAGTACATCGTTCCACCACGCGGGTACCTACTGGTCTGGGCAGATAATGAAAGCGGCCAAAACAACCCCGCCCAGCCCGATCTCCACGTCAACTTCGCCCTTGCCAAAAGCGGCGAAGCGATTGGCTTGTTCGGAGCCGATGGCACGCTCATAGATGTCGTCACATTCGGCCCCCAAACCCCGGATGCTTCCGACGGTCGGTCTCCTGACGGCAGCGCAAACATTATCCGCCTGCCGCAACCATCTCCTCGCGCTCCCAACCTGATTTCCCAATCCAACACACCGCCTGTTCTCAGCCCGATCCCAAACCGCGTCATTGGCGAAGGCTCGCTTCTCACCTTTATTGCCACAGCCACCGACGCAGACGTTCCTCCACAAACGCTCACTTTCACCCTCGTCCAACCGGCGCCAGCCGGGGCATCCATCTCCACCAACGGGTTGTTCACATGGATTCCCGGCGAATCGCAGGGCCCCGGCCTTTACGAAGTCACCGTACGCGTGACGGACAACGGTACACCACCACTGAGCGATACGGTGACTTTCTCTGTCCAGGTCAATGAGGTCAATGCGCCGCCGTCAATCCTGCCACTAACCTCCACAACCATCCCGGAACAACAGCTCTACACCGCTAACGCCGTTGCTTCCGACCCGGACCAGCCACAGCAGACTCTCACCTTCTCGATCGACCCGGGCGCTCCAGCCGGCCTGAGCATTCACCCTCAAACAGGCACCATTTCCTGGGTGCCATCCGAAGCCCAAGGGCCGGGCACGTACTTTGTAACCGTGCGCGTAACCGACAACGGCGAACCGCCCGCAAGCGCCACACAACCGCTCACCCTGACTGTCCTCGAGGTTAACAGCGCCCCTGTGTTGCCGGTGCAGACAAATCGCACCATCAACGAACTGACCGCGCTCACGGTGACCAACACCGCCACTGACGCCGATCTGCCTGCCAACACGTTGACCTACACATTGCAGAACCCGCCGGCAGGCGCAGC
>Ga0315298_1004135_pt1 | contig 22086 bp, 19 predicted proteins | sample WHS_1_MG_FD_203077 | JGI IMG/M metagenome (GOLD analysis project Ga0315298, IMG submission 203077) | Extremophilic microbial mat communities from Washburn Hot Springs, YNP, Wyoming, USA - WHS_1_MG | ecosystem: Environmental > Aquatic > Thermal springs > Hot (42-90C) | place: USA: Wyoming...
CCAGAGGAACGCAAGGCTATCCCCGCTGTCTTGCCCGGACGCTGGGTGGGCGTAGACCAGGTATACGATCGGGATGAGACAAAGCGGTAAGCGCCGCTACCTCAGCCCGAAGAACTCCTTCCACCCCATCTGCCATTCGTAGGTCGGATGAGGTCGAAACTTGCGCTGAACGCGGTTGAAGTCTTCGCCGACGATCCCGATACGGTGGAGGTCGCCCTCGCCCAGCGTGCCATCTTCCTTGCAGAAGTGCAGGTAGCCCACGTCGGCCGGATTGAATCCCATCAGGGCAGTAGTGAGCACATCCACGGCGAGGAAGTCCCGGCCTGCGAGGGCGATACGCCATTCTACCGGCTCCCCGTCCACCGGGCCGGCTCCTTCCATGCCCACCCATCCGTCCACGACCGAGAAGTGCGGGTGCAGCAAGTGGGCCAGTTCATAGATGCCCTGGTGATGTACGCCCCGGGTGATGTGCATCGCCTCGCGGTACTGCTTCTCGCGGCTGCGCATTAGCGCAGTGAACTGGATATTCTTCAGCCCCAGCGTGACGATCACAGCGTCGTGCGTTTTCGGTGGATGGACGGAGATGATGCAATCCGACTCTACCAGCGTACGGGAGAGCTTGACGATCTGCGTCCCCTCAGCGCCTACCACCCTCGCCGCTACTTCATCATCCTCGTCTATCTCCACGAAGCGCACGTTGCCCAGCGCGAGCAGTCTATCATAGCCGTGCCTCTTCACGCCCTCCATCACGTTCGATTCAGCGATAGTCACTAGCTGGTCTCCCACCAGCGGCTGCAATGTCTCCAATACAGCGCGTACGGCGTCGACGTGGGTTGTGGCGGCCGGCTGACGAAAAGAAACGAAGTTGGGCTTGATAACGATCCGTTGTCTGCCCTTGACAGTGGCCGCGAAATCGGCCGCCACTAAGTCGAGCGCCTGGCGAATGTTGGCCGCTCGGTCGTCGCCAGAGACGAGAGCGACCGTGGCCTTAGGCGCCACCGGGGGCAGGGGCCGAGTCAAGTCGAATGGTTCACCGGCAGGGGAAAGCGATTCTGGCCTCGTCTGCATGACTACACTCCTGGTACCCACTGTAAAGGGCAATACCACCTTCTTCGCCGCCCATAGGAAAGGGGCCGGGGCAAGGTTAGTCTTCTGACTACGCCCTTGCCCTGCTTTCACTCTTCTTCTCTATCTTAGTGTAGCACGCCAGAGAGAGATAATAGCACGCCGAGGGCGACAGAGCCCTCGGCGTGCTTCATCACGCTGCCCCGCGCCGGTGAGACGCTCGGGCCGCGTGCGCTGGCGCGTGGAGCGCCGCGCCAAAACCGTAGGCGAAAGGGATTCCTGTATGCTAGTACACCTCCAAGTAGCGGTCCAGCTCCCATTGGCTTACGTAGCGGCGGAAATCATCCCACTCTAAGCGTTTGGCCTCGATGAAGCGTTCATAAACGTGCTCGCCCAAAGCGGCCTGGATGACTTCGTCTTTCTTCAGTTCTTCCAGGGCCTCGCCCAGCGTCGCCGGCAGTGTGCTGATGCTCCGACGCTGCAGCTCGCTCTCGTCGAAGTGATACAGATTCTCTTCGACCGGCTCCGCCAGCGGCATCTGCTTCTTTATGCCATCCAGGCCCGCCGCCAACATCACTGCGAAGGCCAGATAGGGATTGCAGGACGGATCCGGGCAGCGCAGCTCGGCGCGTGTCGCTTCCGGCCGATTGGTTATGGTCTTGGGCACCCGGATGAGGGCAGAGCGGTTCACGCGAGCCCAGCTAATGTAAACGGGAGCCTCATAGCCCGGCACCAGTCGTTTGTAAGAGTTGACCGTCGGGGCCAGAATGGCACTCATGCCGCGCGCGTGGGCTAGTTGGCCGGCGATGAAATGCTTGGCCACTGTCGAAAGGCCATACTCGTCGCTGGGATCGGCGAAAGCGTTCTTGCCGCTTTCCAGATACGAGAAGCTCTGGTGGGTGTGCATGCCAGAGCCATTGATGCCGAAGATAGGTTTGGGCATGAACGTAGCGTGCAGGCCGTGCTTCTGAGCCACCGCTTTCAAGGTGTACTTGAACGTGACCGCCTGATCGGCCGACCGTATGGCCTGCTGGTAGCGGAAGTCGATCTCGTGCTGGCCCACCGCCACCTCGTGGTGGCTGGCCTCGACCTCGATCCCGATGGCGTGTAAAGAGTTGACCATCTCCTTCCGCACATTGTAGGCAAGGTCGGTGGAGAGGTCGAAGTAGCTGGCGCGGTCGTGTGGCAGCGGAGCGATTCTCCCTTCTTGGTCTGGCGTAAAAAGAAAGAACTCCAGCTCCGGCCCGGTGAAGTATCCATACCCAAGCGAAGCGGCCTCGTCTATCGCTCTCTTCAGCACGTAGCGAGGGTCGCCCGGGAAAGGCTCTCCATTGGGACTGAACACCCAGCAAATGACGCGGGCCGTGGTGCTGTCGTCTCCTATCTCCCAAGGGATGATAGCGAAGGTGCTTAGGTCCGGCTTCAAGTACATATCGGACTCGGCTATGCGAGCGAAACCCTCGATAGATGAGCCGTCGAACCAAGTGCCGTGGCGAATAGAGCCCTCGAACTGCTGCACGGGAATGGTCACACTCTTGACCACTCCCAGAATGTCGGTGAACTGGAGGTTGACGAACCTGACCTTCTCGGTCTCACACTTGTCTAGAATCTCCCTGACCAACGCCTCATCAGCTGTCTCAATGGAAACCATTAAACGAACTTCCTCCTGTCATTCTTCGCTTCCCAATCCTCAGCCCAGTTTAGCAGCCCTCGCGCCAAAGGAGTTTGGCAGCTGAACTGAAATCGAACACTCTGTTTTTGTGCATTAAGCACAAACAGAGGTGCGCAGATCCCCGGAGGGTCTGCGACTTGACAGAGGAGATGGCCAACTGATAAGATGAGGGCGGTAGGAAAGGAGGTGGTGTGGACAATGGATAATGCTAGTTGCAGGGGCAAGGTAACCGGTGCTGTCCACAAGTGCGTGGTGATGGGGGTGGGTAGCTAGGCTATCCGATCGCATTGCCTGGGCAGGCGCTTGTGAGCAGCGGTCCTTGCCCCAGAGCAACCGGCCGGAAGGGGCCCAAGCCCCTTCCGGCTTTTCTTGTATTTGACGGTAGTCACCAGCGAGAGGAGCGGCCCTTCTGATGAGCAAGGAGCCTCTGGATCGCCAGCAGATAGAGTCTTGCCTGGGCGGAGTATGTCTCGGGCGTCAGGTACTGGTCTTGGACGTGGTCACTTCGACGAACGATCTGGTGCGCCTTGAAGCGGAGCGGGGGGCGTCGGAAGGGATTGTGGTGGTGGCGGAAGAGCAAACGTTAGGTCGTGGGCGAGGGCAACGGCGGTGGGTGTCAGGCTACGGCGAGAGCCTGCTTCTGTCCGTGCTGCTGCGCCCCCGCCTGCCTGCGTCGTCTGCCTTTCTGCTCACTGCTTTGGCGACAGTGGCAGCCGCAGACGCCATTGAAGAGGTCTGTAGTCTGCGCTGTGAGCTCAAGTGGCCTAACGATCTGATCCGTCGAGATAGAAAAGTAGCCGGCTTCTTGACCGAGACGAGCGTCGTCGCGAACAGGATCGAGTGGGCCGTGGTCGGTGCCGGAATCAACGTATCTACCAGTTTTCCCGGCGACCCTGAACTAGCGGCTAGAGCTACCAGTCTGGAAGCCGAGGCCGGTCACCCGATCTCGCGCAACGATCTAGCCGTGAGGCTTCTACGGCAGATGAGTGAGCGTTACCGAGTGCTGACCGAGCGCGGTCCAGACGATCTCTTTCACGAGTGGCGCCAGAGGCTCGGAACGTTGGGGCGAAAGGTGATCGTAGGCTACCAGCACGAAGGGCAGCTTGCGGAGCCGCTAGAGGGTTTGGCAGAAGATGTGGACCCGGATGGCGCTCTCCGATTGCGCTTGAGCGATGGCAGCTCGCGTCGCATTCTGAGTGGCGATATCAGCCTACGCTAGCTTGGGGAAGCGATCCCGCGCTGAACTGTGAGACCCCCGCTCCGCTTGCGTCGCTCGCCAAGGCCTCGACGTCGGTAATCATCGGCCTTTATCTCTATCATCGTGCAGAGGGCGCAATCTGACATGCGGGAGACGATACGCTCGTCTATCTGCCGCAGGTCGCGGTTGGTGGTAATGACAGTGGGAAGCCGACAGTTGTAGCGATGGTTGAGTATCTGGTAGAGCTTCTCCCGTGCCCAGGGCGTGCTGCTTTCGGTGCCTAGGTCATCCAGGACGAGCAGATTGGTGCCTCGCACCTTGTCGAAAAGCTCATCGTAGGCGATCTCGCTCGAAGGCCCAAAGGCCGAGCGGAGGTGGTCAAGCAGGTCTGGCACAACGGCGAAGATGAGCGCAACGTGGCGCCCTAGGGCCTCGTTGGCGATGGCGGCAGCCAGGTGCGTCTTGCCGCAGCCACAGCCCCCTCTCAGCACTAGCCAGCCCTTGGGGTCCTCTGCGAACTTGCGCGCGACCGTGTAAGCCTTTTCTACCCCCGGCACCTTCACGTCGAAATTGGCGAAGGTCTTGTCGCGGAATGGTTCCAGGTTCGAGAAGCGCTGGAGGTCTTCGAGCGCTCGCTGGTTCTCCTGGGCAGTAAGGCATTCGCAGGCGTGAAGCCGGCCGAAGCGGGGATGGCCGACAGGCAAGTCCTCCAACAGGAAGCCGGCTCCGTGACAGATAGGGCAGACCGGCTCGGCAGCGGGCTTGGCCGCTCCAGGGCGCGGAGCGGGGGGCATCTGGTTTCTTAGCGCCTCTGAGATCTTTTTCATCTCTTTCCCTCCACCGCCCAACGCTCCAGGATGCGACGAACGTATCGCCAGTGGCGATGATTGTAGATGACGGCCTGACGAAAGGCATCTTCTATCCAGTCCGCTGGGTACAACCTCTGGGCTTCGGCAAGCTCTTCCGCCAACAGAGGAGTCACCAGGCCCAGGTTCTGCTCGTAGAGTTCAAAGATGTTGGCTCGCTCCTGCCTATTCCCCGGTATGGGGCCGACCACAGCGGTAGGCTGGCCAAGGTCAAGCTCTCCCTGCCGCAGCTTCTTCTCGACCTCTCTTCCCCTAGCGTCGTTGAGAACATACAGCTCATCCGTTTGGCTCCCGATCTCCACTGACAAGCGCAGGATGATGCCTTGCCGCTCCGTGCTTCGGACAGCGGCATCAAGCGCGGAGCCGAAGTCTTCATCGTTGGGTGCTAGGCTGCGGCGCAAAACGGTGTCTGCCTCTAGCTCACGGCGTCGCAGGTAGCGGGGAAAGCCCTTCTTCTGATGTAGGCGCCAAAAGATATGGAGGGCCAGTTTGAGCGAAGCGAGGTCATTGAGCGATGGTAGCACCTCGCTGAAAAAAAGGTTCGGCAAAGGTGTGGAAGCGAGCGCGCCAGGTGGAAAGCCAGTGAACCTACGCATGGGCGTTAGTTGGGCGAATCGTATTGATGGAAGATCTCTAGGTCAGCGAAACGAGTTTGGCCAGGAAAGAAGCGGACCGGGATCTGACCTACCGGCCCGTTCCGGTGCTTGGCCAGGATCACGTCGGCAATGTTCTTCTTGTCTGTGTTGGGGTTGTAAAGCTCCTCTCTGTGGATGAACATAACGATGTCGGCGTCCTGTTCGATAGAACCGCTCTCGCGCAGATCGCTCAGAACTGGCCGATGATCTTGCCTTGACTCGACAGCGCGCGAGAGCTGCGAAAGGGCGACGACGGGCACGTTCAACTCCCGTGCCAGGGCCTTGAGCCCGCGCGAGATCTCTGCCACTTCCTGCACGCGGTTCTCAAGCCCGCGGCCCTGCATCAGTTGGAGGTAGTCGACGATGATGAGTTGGATATCGGCGTCGGTTTTGAGGCGACGCGCCTTGGTGCGCAGCTCCAGGGTGGAGACCCCGGCTGTGTCGTCGATGTAGATGGGAGCCTCGGAGAGAACGCCAAATGACTTGCTGATGCGATCCCATTCGTACTCATCGATGAACCCGCTGCGCAGCCTCTGGGAGTCCACCATAGCTTCAGTGCACAGAAGTCTCTGCACAAGCTGGTCAACCGACATCTCCAGACTGAAGATCGCCACTGGCACGTGGTGGACGACGGCGGCGTTGCGAGCGATGCTGAGAGCAAAACCGGTCTTCCCGACCGAAGGTCGGCCAGCGATGATTATTAGGTCGGAAGCGTGGAGTCCGCCGGTGAGCTTGTCCAGATCTCGGAACCCGGTGGGCACGCCGATGACCTCACCCCGGTGCTCGTGCAGGTAGTCGATCTGGTCGAAGTAGTCTTTCAACGCCTGGTGCAGAGGGGTGAACTCCTGGGAAACCCGCCGCTGGGAGACATCAAAAAGGATATGCTCGGCCCGGTCCAAAGCTTCGTCCACGTCGCTAGGGTTCTCGTAACCGATGGCGGCTATCTTGCCGCCAGCCTCTATGAGGCGGCGCATAAGGGCACAGCGTTCGATAATGCGAGCGTAGTACTCGGCGTGGACGGCGGTAGGAACGGCTGAGATCAGCGAAGTGAGGTAGGAGGCGCCGCCAACGTCTTGTAGCTTACCTCTCCTCTCCAACTCGTCCACCATGGTCACGAAGTCTCCAGGCTCATTGCGGTTGTAGAGTTCCAGGCGGACAGCGTAGATCACGCCATTGCGCTCGCGATAGAAGTCCTGCGGGCGCAGAAAGGGGGCCACCCGAGCGATGGCATCGCTGTCGATCAATAGGGCGCCGAGCAACGCCTCTTCAGCCTCGATGTTTTGCGGTAGCAGCTTGTCCATACTGCCGACACCCTTCGTTTGCGCAGGCCAAGGAGCGTTAACCGAAGCCGGCGCCTCGCCTGCCGTCGCCACTACTCTACGGCTGTTCTGGCTCTACAATCACGGTCACCTCGGGCTGCAGGTCGTGAGACAGATGAAGAGGCACCTTGAACGTGCCCACGTGCTTGATCGGCTCTCCCAGCTCAAGCTTATGACGATCGATGGGCTCGCCCAGTCTTCGGCCCAGTTCCTCGGCAATATCAGCGGCGGTGATGGAGCCGAAGAGACGGTACTGCTCGCCTACTTTCACCTTGAACGTGATGGGTGTAGCGGCTATGCGTTCGGCCAGCTTCTGGTTAGCGGCCGCCTGTTTGGCCTCCTGGCTGGCGCGAACTCTCTCCAGCGTCTCACGCTTCTTCATCTCCGCCTCGGTTGCAGGCACTGCGAGCCCGCGCGGGATGAGATAGTTGCGAGCGTAGCCGTCGTGTACCTCTTTGACCTGCCCGGCTTTGCCAAGGCCTTGCACGTTCTGCGTCAGTAGAATCCTCAAAGCTCACCTCTCAGACGGAGAATGGGTGGCGTCGCCAGGTCTGCAAAGGCGAGAAGAACAGGCTCGCTGGCGAAGCAAGAGACAGCAGCAAGTATACACTGAAAGGAGGCTATGCGCTAGCCGCCTAGCCAGCCCCCACCATGGCTGAGCTGCACCTGCCAAACGGGCTTGCAATTGGGCTAGCTAGCCTCTAAAATGAATCGGCTTAGAGAAAGCCTACCGGTGAATAGGCTCTGAGGCTAGCCTCTGTGCAGATACGACGTGCCAAGCCGGCGGATTACCCGGTGTGTGTGGCCCTTGAGGGATCGGTTCTGACCAGCTTAACCTGGCAGATGGTGGAGCAAAGCGCGGCCGATCGCTTCGCAGTCGAGTTTCGACCTTCTCGCTTGCCACGCCCGGTGGCCGTGGGCGTACGACGGCCGGAGGGCGACCCCCTGCAGCGCCTGGCGGCCAGCGATCTCCTCCTGGTGGCGGAGCTAGAGGATGTGCAGGGCTACCTGAGGGCAATGCGCAGAGAGGGGGTGGCTTGGCTGGAGGAAGTGGTCGTGCAGCCGCAGTTCCGCCGCCAAGGTGTGGCCACCGCGCTCATCCAAGCGGCTCGCTCCTGGGCCCGTGAGCAGGGCCTACCGGCCTTGGTTGCGGAAGTGCCTTCGCGGCACCAGCCGGCCATCTGCCTTCTGCAGGCGTGTGCCTTCGTCTTCTGTGGCTTCGACGATCACCGCTATGACGGGCGAGATATCGTAATCAAGTTCGCGCTTAGAACCTAGCCTGGCGAGGGGGATATGGCGTCGCTAGACGAATCACTGGAGCTGACGCAAACGGTGGCATGGTTAGAGGAGCAGCGGCGGCTGGACCGCGACCAGATCGACCGTTTGCAGCAGCAGGTTGAGCGCCTGACGGCGCAGGCGCGCGAGCAATCATCGGCGCTGCAGATTATCGACGACGATGTCAGGCAGGCACGCAACCAGTTGGGGCGGCTGCCATTGCTAGAGGACAGTTTGCGCCAACTACGCGAGCATCTGACTGAGACATTGGAAAGGGTCTCCGTAAAGGGCGAACGTGACGATCAGACTAGAGCAATGCGTCAGGCCGACGAGGAGAGAGAGCGACAGCAGCGGGCTGACCTGATCCACCAAATGGAAGAGATTGGGCACCAGATGGAGACCTACTCCGCCCGGCTCCAGGTGGTGGTTGAGGAAGCACGGCGCGATCGCGCGGCCTTGCCAGCCTTGGTGCAGCGCCTGGAGGAGCTTGAAGAGAAGTTCAGCAGCCTGGCTGGCCGCATTCCACAGTACGATGAGCAGCACAAGCGGGCGGCCGCCCAGGCCAACGTGGTCTTCGAACGGGTTGAGGCTATCCGGCAGGAAGTGCAGCTTGTGGCTCAGGCAGAACAGACGGCAGAGCTTCGCGCCACCCGCCAGATCGCGGATGCGCTGGCCCGGCTCCAAGAGTGCGAGCGCGACCTGGGCGAGCACTCACGAAGCATTCAGAGGCTGGCCGAGCGCTCCGATGAAAGGCAGCTTCAAGTCGACGATCTGGTTGAGCGCCTCAATGAGCAGCGCTCACGCTTGCAGGATGTGGAGTCGTTCGCCCAGTCACTGGCGGCGGCGATAGCCAATTTGCGCGACGCTGTAGCGCGGGTCGAGTACAGCCTGGAGCAAAACCGGCAGGGGCTGGAGACCGTGCAGGCGGATGTCGAACACCTGCAGCAGGGGGTCGAAAGCCACGGGCAGCACCTGGCGGACCTGGAGCTGCGTTTGGAGCGAGACAAGGATAACCTCGAAGAGACCCGAGCCTGGCTCGAGCGAATGGAGAAGCAGATAGCAGAGAACGAGGAACAGATCGAGCGCCTGCTTCAACTAATCCGCGAGAACCGCAAAGCGCTCACTCAGGTGTCCGAGGAGCGCCGACAGGATACCGAGAACGTGGCTCGCGCCTTCGACGATCGGCTGAGAGAGCTGGTCGAGGTGCAGCGAAGGCAGCTTGAGCGACAGTTGGCGGCTATGCAGCAGTGGCAGTCCGAGCTGTTGAACTCGTTGACTGCTGAGACACTATGATAATCCATCCGCCGATCGTCCCGATCGCGCCGGCGCACCGGGCTCGGTTCTCAGACAGAGGCTATGGCTACAGGTAGCGTGCGATGGGGATGAGAGAGCCTATCACCTCGCTCGAAGATCCCGTCGATCAGAAACAGCGTGCCCCGCATGAGACGCGTCTGTTCATCTTCAGGATCGTGATCTTTGTCGCCTTCGCTTTGCTGGCGGGGCAGCTCTGGCGCTTGCAGATAGTGGAAGGCAAGCAGCACCGAGAGTATGCCGACAACAATCGCTTCCGCGAGGTCCCGCTGCCTCCCACTCGCGGCGTGATTTATGACCGCAGTGGCATACTGCTGGTGCGCAACATGCCGAGCTACGCGGTGTCCATCGTTCCGGCCGATCTTCCCCAAGAGCCAGCGGTGGTTTTTCGACGAGTGGGGCGCCTCTTGCACTTGGACCCGAATGTGATCGCCGAGCGGGTGGAGGCGCCACCGGCAGGGAAGAACGTTGCCAGCGCCTTCACGCCAGTTACTCTGGCCCAAAATGTAGACGAGCAGACCGCTTTTCTCATTATGGAGAGGCACCTCGACTTGCCCGGCGTTCATGTAGATGTGCAACCTATCCGAGAATATCTGGATGGCCCGCTGACCTCGCACGTGCTCGGCTTCCTCGGTCAGATCTCGGCGGAGCAGTTCGCCAAGCTCAAGGACGACCCCAAGCACGGCTACGAGATCAACGATCAGATAGGGCAGGCCGGTGTGGAACTGACCTTTGAATCTGACCTGCGCGGCCAACCAGGCAGGAAACAGATGGAAGTCAACGCCGCCGGCCGCGAGGTGAACGTCCTACGTGTTGACCCGCCCGGCATGGGGCATAACCTGCGCCTAACCCTCGACCTTGCCCTACAGCAAAAGGCAACTGAGATCCTGCAGACCAGCCTGGATCGCTACGGATCGGCTAGCGCAGTTGCCCTCGACCCGCGTAATGGGCAGGTGCTGGCGCTGGTGCACCTGCCCTCCTATGACAACAACCTCTTTGCCAAGGGCATCTCGCAGAATGACTACAACCACCTGATTGAGGACCCACGGCGCCCACTCGTAGACGGGGCTTTGTCGTCGGCTTATTCGCCGGGCTCGACGTTTATGGTCGTCACTGCGGTGGCCGGACTGGCTGAGAAGGTCGTGGAGCCGCAGACCAGACTGGACTGCAACGGAAAGCTGGTGGTGCCGAACCTCTTCGATTCGGCTTTGAGCGCCGAATACCCGGACACCGCGGCGCATGGCGCCCAGGACGTGGTCAGTGCCCTGGCTGATTCGTGCCGGGTGTACTTCTACCAGGTGGGCGGGGGGGCACCAAAAGGTGAGTGGAAAGGACTGGGTCCGAGCCGGTTGGCCGATTACGCACGACTTCTCGGCTTTGGGCAACCCAGCGGCATCGATCTCCCTGGGGAGGTGGCCGGCGTCGTCCCTTCTCCCGAATGGAAAGAAGAGACATACAAAGAGGAATGGGTCGCTGCTGACACATACAATATGGCTATCGGTCTGGGGGCTATCCTCACCACCCCTCTCCAGATGGCCAACGCTATGGCTGCCATCGCCAATGGCGGCACTCTCTATCGCCCCCAAATAGTGCTGGAGGTACTGGATTCCGAGGGGCAGGTGGTAAGGCCGTACGTGCCGCAAGTGATTCGCAGCCTTCCCGTCGACGCCGCCACCCTGGAGCCCGTCCGTGCTGGCCTCGTCGCTTCCCTGGGCTGGGGCCGCACCCCTTATGGCACTTACTACACTGGCGCCATTCCTCTGCGCCTGCAAGGAATCGATGTGGCTGGCAAAGCCGGCACCGGTGAGCATATGGGCAGCGATGGGAAACTGACTTCTCACGGTTGGTTCGTGGCCTTCGCTCCCGCCGACAAGCCTCGCATTGCCCTGGCGGTGTTCGTGGAGAGAGGGACCGGGCCCGAGGAGGCGGCGCGAGCCGCGATGGAGATTCTCTCGGCCTACCTTGGGGCACCCATACAGGAAGGCCAGCCCAGCACGGGAATGCAGACTGGTTCGGCTACCCGGTCGGGGTTGAGATGATGGACCGAACAAGATGATCGGTGGACCGCCCCTTCAGCCTCGCCTCTGGCGTCATTTCGATTTCGTGCTTCTGTTGGCTGTAGTGCTTCTGCTCGGCTATGGCCTGCTACTTATCTATAGCGCCACGCTCGAGCCTACCCAGCGTGGCATCAGCGATCTGGTGATCAAGCAGGCCATTTATGGCGCTTGCGGCCTTGTCTTGATCTTGCTCTTGGTCTGGCTTGATTATCGGGTGCTTGCCAACCTGGCGCCAGTTCTCTATGGTTTGGCGGTGGCTCTTCTTCTCTTGGTGTTCGCAATCGGACGTATTACTCACGGCTCCCAGCGCTGGATACCGCTACCGTTTTTCGATCTGCAGCCTTCCGAATTGGCGAAGCTGCTGCTGATCATCGTACTGGCTAAGTTCGTTGCCGACCGCGAGGACGAAATGGACAACCTGCGCGTAGTGCTGATCTCGCTGGGGCTGACGTTGGTGCTGGCTGCCCTAGTGCTGTTGCAGCCGGACCTGGGGACAGCGGCGATGCTGATCGCTATCTGGGCGGGCATCTCTTTCGCCGGCGGCCTGCGTCCCTTGCACGCCGGGCTACTGGCTGGCGCAGCCGTGATAATGGCTCCCATAGGCTGGTTCTTGATGCACGACTACCAACGCTGGCGAGTGATGGTGTTTCTGAATCCCAATCTGGATCCAACTGGCGAGGGCTACAACGTCATCCAGGCGCTGATCAGCGTGGGTTCAGGTGGGTGGTTCGGCCGTGGCTTCACCTCAGGCACGCAGAGCCAGCTTCACTTTCTCCGTGTCAAGTACAGCGACTTCATATTCTCCGTGCTTGCCGAGGAGCTAGGGTTTGTCGGTTGCTTGGCCCTTCTTTGCCTGGTGTTGATCGTACTGCTTCGCGCTCTACGGGTCTCGGTCCTGGCGCAGGATTCTTTCGGCCGACTGGTTGCAGTCGGGGTGGCGAGCCTACTGTTTGCCCAGACCTTTGTGAATCTAGCCATGAATATCGGGTTGCTGCCGGTGACGGGTGTGACCCTTCCTTTCATCAGCTATGGCGGCAGTTCTCTGCTAACCATGCTGGCCGGCGTGGGGCTTCTGCAGAGCGTGGTGACACGGCACCGCGCCCTCGAGTTCTGAAGCCCCATTCCCAGTATGCTATAATCGCCCACACGCGCTCTTGCTGTTCCCAGCGAGGAAAGCGGGCTCTCTGCCGCTAGCTGATGCTGCTGAGCCATTACGTATCTTCAGCTTGCGGCTGTGCGTTGTGTCTAGCGCACACAAAGCGTTCGGAGAGCAAGGACAGAAAGGAGCCTCGAGAATGGGCTACATTCCAAACACCGAGGCCGACCGAGAGGCGATGCTGGCGACCATTGGCGTTGCATCGTCGGCTGAGCTTTTCGAGGATATCCCCGCATCATTCCGACGGCCGCCGATCGACCTGCCAGCCCCATTGTCCGAACCAGAAGTGCTTCGCCTCTTGCGACAGCTCAGTCGCCAGAATCGCGATTGGGAGTGCTATCCCGGCTTTCTTGGCGCCGGGGCTTACAATCACTTCATTCCCTCGTTGGTCGGGCACGTCATCTCACGCTCCGAGTTCTACACCTCGTACACCCCGTATCAGCCAGAGGTTTCCCAGGGCACGCTCCAGACCATCTATGAGTACCAGAGCATCATCTGCGAGCTTACGGGAATGGATGTGGCCAATGCCTCCATGTATGATGGCGCTAGCGCTCTGGCTGAAGCTGTCATCATGGCCTGCAACATCACCAAGCGAGACAAAGTGGTAATGGCGCCAGGCGTTCATCCGGAGTATCAGCAGGTGGTCGCCACCTATACGCCTGGGCTGAGCATCGAGATCGCTGGTGGGGCGGAATTGGTGGAGAACCAAACAGGGTTCGCTGGGGTGTTCGATCCGGCTGAGGCGCAGCGCCTCGTCGATGATCGCACGGCGTGCCTAGTCGTTCAGGAGCCCAACTTCTTTGGCTGCCTGGAGCCGGTTGAAGAACTGGCCCGTGTGGCGCACGAGCACGGGGCCCTGCTGATTATCTGCGTGACGGAGCCCATCTCGCTCGGCATCCTGCGTCCGCCCGCGGACTATGGTGCCGACATCGTCGTCGGCGAGGGCCAGGCCCTAGGCAACGCGCTCAACTTCGGCGGGCCGTTCCTGGGTATGCTCGCTTGCCGCGAACGCTATGTGCGGCAAATGCCAGGCCGCATCGTGGGTGCGACGGTGGACCATGATGGTCGCCGAGGGTACGTGCTGACCCTGCAGGCACGGGAGCAGCACATTCGCCGTGAGAAAGCCACTTCTAATATCTGCACCAATGAGGCCCTTTGCGCCCTGGCAGCGACGGTTTATGTGGCCTCTCTGGGCAAGCGCGGACTGCGCAAAGTGGCGGAGTTGTGCCTACAGAAAGCCCACTACGCGGCGGAGCAGATCGGCGCATTGCCTGGATTCGGACTCGTTCACCAAGCGCCGTTCTTCGAGGAGTTCGTGGTTCGGTGCCCACTGGAGCCGCACCAACTGAATACGGAACTGATGCGAAGAGGCATCATTGGCGGCTATCCCTTAGGGCGCAATTACCTTTCGCTGCGCGACGCGATGCTCTTCTGCGTCACGGAAGCCAATTCGCGGGAAGAGATCGATGCCCTGGTAGCCGCTCTGGCCGAGATCGGTGGAGGGAGGTAGAGAATGCCGGAGCCTCTGTTGTTCGAGATAGGCGCGCCAGGTCGAGAGGGCTATTCGCTGCCCGAGCCAGACGTGCCCACGCGCGACCTAGACGAGATGCTTCCCCCCGCTCGACAACGCCAAGAACTGAACCTGCCCGAGGTGGCGCAGATAGACCTGGTACGTCACTTCACTCGCCTTTCGCAGCAGAACTTCAGTGTGGATACGAGCTTCTACCCGCTGGGGTCCTGCACGATGAAATACAACCCCAAAGTGAACGAAGACGCGGCCCGGCTTGCCGGCTTCCGCGCCATTCACCCCTACCAGCCGGCAGAGACCGTCCAGGGCGCTTTGCGCCTGATGTATGAACTGCAGAACTATCTGGCCTCCATTAGCGGCATGGCCGGGATCACGCTGCAGCCGGCCGCCGGCGCCCATGGTGAGCTGACTGGCATGCTGATGGTGCGAGCTTATCACGCCGCACGGGGACATCAGCGGCGGCTGGTGCTGGTGCCTGATTCTGCCCACGGCACCAATCCGGCCACCGCCGCCATGTGCGGCTACGAGGTAGCTACGCTTAGGTCCAACGGCCGCGGTGGCGTGGACCTGGATGAACTGCGCCGCTTGATGACCGATGAAGTGGCGGCGCTGATGCTTACTATCCCCAATACGCTGGGCCTCTTCGACGAGAATATCTGTGAAGTAGCTAGTATCGTACACAGTCGAGGTGGACTTCTCTACTGTGATGGCGCGAATATGAATGCACTGCTGGGCCAGGTACGCTTCGCTGACCTTGGCTGCGATGTGCTGCATTTCAACTTGCACAAGACGTTCTCTACCCCGCACGGTGGTGGTGGCCCGGGAGCGGGGCCCGTGGGCGTGAGCCAGCCTCTGCTTCCATTTTTGCCCGTTCCGGTGGTAGGCTATCGCCCCGAGGCGGCCGAAGGGGAGAAGTACTTTCTGGACTGGGATCGCCCACAGAGCATCGGACGCGTGCGCGCTTTCTACGGCAACTTCGGGGTTATGGTCCGCGCGTACACCTATATTCGTACCCTCGGCGCCGAGGGGTTACGTGCTGTCAGCGAGAACGCGGTCATCAACGCCAACTATCTGCTGGCCTTGCTCAAAGAGTATTACGACTTGCCTTACCAGCGTCGCTGCATGCATGAGGCTGTCCTCTCGGCCAAGCGCCAAAAGGCACACGGCGTGCGTGCCCTGGATATCGCTAAGCGTTTGATAGACTATGGCTTGCATCCACCGACCATCTACTTCCCGCTCATCGTGGAAGAGGCGCTCATGATCGAGCCCACTGAGACGGAAAGCAAACAAACTCTGGATTACTTTGCGAGGGCGATGATAGAGATCGCAGAACAGGCTGAACGTAACCCGGAAGTGGTACTCGCGGCCCCACACCATACGCCCGTTGGCCGGCTGGATGAGGTGGCGGCCGCTCGGCGCCCGAACCTCCGCTGGCGACCAGAGTCGAAGAAATCGTAGCTCGGCTTGACTATTGCTCATAGGCTGGTAACAAGGTGCGTTTTCCTCCAATCTGGCGTCTCGCGTCCGCGCTGGCACTGGTCGCCTCGTTGCTGGGGCTGGTCCCGGCTTGCGAGGGGCTAGGCGGGCCTGAGAGATGGTTCTCTGCGCCGGCGCCGGTCGCTTCAGCACCTGCACCGGCGCAGAGCGCCCTCGGGACCGTCGCTGGGCGCCTGCGCCTCTATGGCACCAATCCCGCTGACCTTGATCCGGCTCGGGCGCAGGACGTTGCCACCTGGCAATACCTTCTCCAGATCTATAGCGGCCTCGTCAAGCTGAACGAGCGGCTTGAGGTGGTGCCTGATGCCGCGGAAAGCTGGCAGATAACGAACGGAGGGCGGACCTATCGCTTCCACCTTCGGCCAGGACTGAAGTTCCAAGATGCCAAACCAGTTACCGCCAACGATTTCAAGTACAGCCTCGAAAGGGCGACAGACCCTGCCAGCCATTCTCCGGTCGCAGGTGCCTATTTAGGTGACATCGCGGGGGCGGCGGAGAAACTCAGCGGCCGGACTACGGAGCTGAGAGGAGTGCGGGTGGTGGACGAGCGCACTCTGGAGATCACCATTGATGCCCCCAAGACTTACTTCCTCTCTAAGCTGACCTATCCCACGGCCTTTGTAGTAGACAGAGCCAACGTCGAAGGTGGTGGGAGTCAGTGGTGGCGGAAGCCCAATGGCACTGGCCCTTTCCGCCTCAAGGAATGGATAGACGACGATCACTTGCTTCTGGAGCGTAATGAGAACTACTACGGGCCTTTGCCCACGCTCGACCAGATCGACTACTACCTCGGTGGCGGCTCACCGATGACTATGTATGAACGGGATGAGCTGGACGTGGTGGAAGTCGGGCTGGGCGACATTGAACGAGTGCTGGATCCGACTAATCCTTTGAGCAAAGAGCTTCTAGTTCAGCCCTTGCTCAGTCTCTGGTACATAGGCTTCAACACTCGACAGCCACCCTTTGACGACATCAAAGTCAGGCAGGCCTTCAACCTTGCCACCGACAAAGACAAGCTAGTGAACATAACCTTCAAGCGCACGCGAGCCAAAGCGGAGGGGGTGTTGCCTCCAGGCATGCCAGGATACCAGTCGGGCTTTCAAGGGCTTGGATTCAATCCGGCCAAGGCACGCCAGTTGATCGCCGAGTCGAAGTATGGCGGCGTGGAGAACTTGCCCGAGATCACGCTCACTTTGGGTGAAGGGGGCGGGCCGCTAGGCCAGACTCTGGCAGAGATGTACCATCGCAATCTGGGAGTGAAGATCAACGTAATGACGGTGGGAGAGGGATTCTTCGCTGATCTGGAGGCTCGGCGCTACCAGATGTACTATATGGGCTGGGTGGCAGACTACGCTGACCCGCAAGATTTTCTAGACGTCTTGCTACATAGCCAGAGCCCGGCCAACTATGGCAACTACAGTAATCCAGAAGTGGATAGCCTGCTTGAGCGTGCGCGCACGGAATCTGACAACAGCGCACGGCTGCGGCTGTACGCTGAAGCGGAGAGAAAAGTGGTTGAGGATGCAGCTTTGGTGCCCCTCTTTCACGACGTAAGCCACGTACTGGTCAAGCCGCGGGTGAGAGGACTTCGATGGACGCCTCTGGGAATACTCTCTTTTGCTGGCACCAGCGTAGCAGCTGACCAGGCACATGGCAGCTGATCAGGCGATGGAGAACGCTTCTGAGTGAGTATCGCTTGCCGGCGACTGCCCTTTGTTCTGCTGTTCGCAATGCTCGCCACCACGGTGGCCGGTTGCAGCCACGGAAGCTGGCGAGGCACGGTAAAGATCGGATTCGTGGGGCCGTTCAGCGGTTACGATACCACCTCTGCTTACGACGACTACCGAGCCCTGCAACTGGCAGTTGAAGAATGGAATGATAATGGCGGCGTGGTAGGCTATCGCGTGGAGGTGGTGGCACTCGACGATCGGAACCAGCCGCTGGAGGCCGCCCTGCAGGCGCGAGAGATGGCGGCTGACCCGGACGTGCTGGGCGTAGTTGGCTACTTCAGCGCAGAGACGGCGGCGGCTGCCGAGCGAGAGCACGCCTTGCTTGGTCTGCCAGCGCTTGTCCTGGCTGCTGGCTGGGAGGGGGCGGCTCCGCCAGGAGTGCTTCGGTTGGGGCCGGCGATGGAAGAGATGGCAACTGAGGCCGCCGACTGGCTGCAGGAACGATCGCGCGGAGGGCCGGTGGCTGTGGTCTATGAGGAGCGTGGGCCTGCTGAACGGGGCCTGGCCGAGAACCTGGCGCGCCTGGTGCAGAGTGAGGCGAGGGCACGCGGCTTATCGGTAGACAGCATACGACTGGGGCGCTATGACCGGAACTGGCCAGAACTGGCCAGGCGTCTTCGGGTGAGCAAGGCCCGGGCCGTCTACTACAGCGGCAGCTTCGAACCACTGGCTTCGTTCTGGGCCGCGGAAGGAGGCTCCCTACCGGGGCTGGAATTGTTGGCCAGCGATAAGGCAGATACGCCTGATTTCGCCAGATTGATCGGGGGGAAGGCCAGTGCAGTAGTCTATCAGCCCTCCACCTACGATTTCGCGATGGATGATCGCGGCCTATCGTTCGAGGCACGCTACCGAAAGCTGACTGGGAAGCAACCAAGGCCAAACGCGCGTCTGACCTACGCGGCCGCGGTATACTTGCTGCAGAAAGCAGCGGCGGCCGCGGAAGGCGACAAGAAGCCGAACCGGAGAGACCTGATGAGGCTGTGGTGGCAGCCAGAGCAGTCTCGGGAAGGGGCGGGAGCCACGCTCTGGGAGAGCAAGAATCCATCCGGTATGCCTGCTCTGGCCGGCCTTCACCTGGCAACGCCAGGCTACCCGGGGCCAAGGGAGGTGCCATGAGGGACTGGCTACGCAGCCTGCCCGGTCGAGACCAGACCAGGCGCCGCCCGGCTTCTATCGTACCGGTGACGATGGATAACGTGCATCGGGTGCGACTTAGCTGGTACGGTGACTTCAGTTTGCGTCAGCTGGAGAGGCACCTGGAAGCGCACCCCGGGCTGGCGTTCATGACCGAGGGCGGCGAGGCGCATATCGTGGGAGGTTACTGGCGCCGCCGACGGGAGATCGGATCGGTGCTGGCTATCTCACCTGGCTCCTATGGACCGGCGCTTGCCAATCGCTTGATCGAGGCTTACCGGCAACAAGGAGCGGCCCTGGTCGTGGCCGATTACCAGGTGCAGCCCTATATCGACCTGTTCATTAGCAAGGGCTTCGAAGTCATCGAGACTATCGTTCGCTACGAGCGCTCCGGCTGCGAGGTTCGCCTTCCAACCAGGGACGTGGCTCTGCGACCATACACCCCGCGCGATATCGAGGCGGTTCTGAAGATCGAGAGGGAGTCTTTCCCCTGGCTGTGGTGGAACAGCCGAGAAGAGTTGGCATGGTACAGCCAACTGGCCGGAGTCGAGATCTGGGTCCTATTTGATGGGGCGCAGCCCATCGGCTATTCGGGTTTCACAATCACCGGTCGCGACGGGCACCTGGATCGCATAGCTATTCGACGGGACTGGCAGGGCAAAGGCTATGGAGCGGCAATCTTGGCCAACTCCCTGCGCAGGATGGGTGCCCTAGGCGTCGAGCGGGTCGCGCTCAGCACCCAATCTACCAACCGTGTCTCGCAGTCGATGTACCGCCGGTTCGGTTTCCGGCGCTCTCACTGGTCGTACGATATCCACGGTCTTTGGCTCAATGGTGAGGCAGGCGGGGAGGCAAAGGAAGCGCGAGCCTGATGTGGGTGCCATCGAGAGCGCTGAAGGCGACACTGGTGGCCGTAGCTTTGATCCTCGTTCTGGCAACGAGCGTAATGCTCTTGTGGAGTCGGGGTGGTGCTACTCAGGATGAGAGCCTGCAGCGCGTGCAGCGATTGGGGAAGCTAACGGTCGGAATTGACCCGAGCTATCCACCTTTCGAGTACCTGTCTGCAGAAGGCGAGATCGAGGGCTACGACGTGGATTTGGCGAGAACGATCGCCCGCGGTCTGGGAGTGGAGCCTGACTTCGTGAGTCTTGACAGCGGCGGTCTCTATGACGCGGTGGTGGCCGGCAAACTCGACGCCGCTATAAGCAGCCTTGAACCTGCCCCGGAGTATGCCGACCAGCTTGTGTTCAGCCATCCCTATTTCAACGCCGGCCAGGTGCTGCTGGTGCGCTCCGGCCAAGGTGGGGTGAAGAATCTGAGGGACCTGCAAGGAGAGACGGTCGGCGTCGAGGCCAGCTCAGAAGGAGACCTAAAGCTGCGCGATCTCGCTCCTTCGGTCCCCAAGCTGAAGGTGCGCCCGTTCAGTACGCAGGAGATGCTGTTCGACGCACTTCGTCGAAGAGAGATCGCCGCCGCAGTCGTAGATCGAGTGGCTGCCCTTCCTGAAACGCGGCGGACCGGTAGCGGTATTGTGGGTGACCCCCTGACGGACGTACCCTTCGTGATCGTTTCCCGACGCTCGGACGCCACGCTCTCTCAAGCCCTGGACGAAGGGTTGACGAAGCTGGAAAGAGAAGGCTTTCTCCGTTTGCTTGAAGACAAATGGCTGCGCTAGGCTGGTAAGCGGACCGTGTTGCGCTTCGACATCCTGACCCTATTCCCTTCTATGTTCGAGGGACCGTTTCACAGCAGCATTGTCCAACGCGCCCGCTCTCGCGGCTTGATCGCGATCGGGATTCACAACATTCGGGACTACACGACCGATCGCCACCACACAGCCGATGACTATCCCTACGGCGGAGGGGCAGGCATGGTAATGAAGCCGGGCCCCATCTTTGCCGCTGTGGAAGCCACCCTGGCAGAGGCACGTGCTTCCAACCCGGGCTTGGAACGATCCGATGTCATCCTGCTGACGCCTCAGGGCCGGCTCTTCCGACAAAGCATGGCTGAGGAACTCTCTCGACACCAACACTTGGTTCTTATTTGCGGGCACTACGAAGGCGTAGACGAGCGGGTGCGCGAACACCTCGTGACTGACGAAATATCCATTGGCGACTATGTCCTCACCGGGGGGGAGATACCAGCAATGGTAATTGTGGATGCCGTTACGCGGCTGGTGCCAGGAGTGCTGGGCAGCCAGGAATCTGCCTTCGAGGAGTCTCACGCTAGCGGCTTGCTGGAATATCCACAATACACTCGCCCGCCGGTGTTCCGTGGCTGGGCAGTACCAGACGTTCTGCTCTCCGGTAACCACGAGGCCATCGCGCGCTGGCGGCGCCAGCAGGCTCTGCTGCGCACACTGCGGCGGCGCCCGGACCTGCTGCTAACCTCTCCGCCATCGTTGCCAGACCTCATCCTGTTGACGGAAGTTGCTTCTCCGGATGAGCTGAAGGCGGCCGGCTTGCAGCCTGCCTACCCAGAGGCCAAGAGGAGGCGGCGAAGGCCAGCGCCCCCAGCACCAGAAGGCATATCCGAGAACGAACTGCCGCAATAGCTGGCGAAAGTCCCATCGTTTGCGGTAAACTGCTCAGGCGCCTCACGGGAAACGTTTGAACTCGGGTGCCGGATTGGCAAGCAAAGTGTGGGGCTCCGGCGAGCCTATCATCGCGAGGTTGGTTGTTGAGCGTTAGGGTTGTCTCCCTGGCCAGCGGCAGCTCCGGCAACGCTTTCTTGGTGGAGGCTGGCGACACTGTCCTTCTGATTGACGCCGGCTTATCCATGCAACGGCTGAGCCTGGCTTTACGCCAGTTTGGCATCGATCTCCGAGAAGTACAGGCAGTGCTTCTCACGCACGAGCATTCCGACCATACTCGTGGTCTGGAGATGCTCTCCTGGCGTTGCGGGTTGCCGGTGGTCGGCAATGAGGCCACGTTGGCGGCTCTCGGCCCTGACCCTCAGAGATCGAGAGTGCTGCCCACCGGCGGCTCTTTGGAAATCGGCTCGGTTCGAGTCTACTCCTTTGCTCTCCCGCACGACGGCTGTGAACCAGTCGGCTATTGCCTGGAGCACAACGGGGTCAGGGTGTGCCTGGCCACCGACCTTGGTTACGTGCCAGAGGAACTCAAAGAACACGTCCGCGCCTCTGACCTCGTGATCCTCGAAGCGAATCACGACCTGGACAGCCTGATTCGGGGCCCGTATCCTCGCTATCTGAAGCAGCGGATTGCTAGCCAGCTAGGCCATCTTTCAAATGACCAAGCTGCGGACTGCCTTGAGGAGTGCGCTTCAGAGCGCCGGCAGTGGGTCTGGTTGGCACATGTCAGCGAGGTCAACAACTCGCCACGCCTGGCACTGCGCACGGTGACGCAACGACTGCGCCAAGCCGGAATCAGCACGATGGATGTGCGCGTGGCCCGGCGTGACTCCACCAGCCTCATCTGGCGATCCGATGGCTTGACCTGGCAAGACAACCTTCCTCTCGGCTGAGAAGCTGGCAAAGCGAAGTCTTGCCGAGCTTAGCTGCCGAAAGCCTGCTGTATCCTATGGTGGCTGTCCCTCAAGGACGCATACAGACTCTTGTAGACCTCTTCGTACCAGCGCTCGTAGGCAGCCGCTTCCTTTTCGTCTGGCTTGCGCACTTCCT
>Ga0315298_1004136_pt1 | contig 22084 bp, 14 predicted proteins | sample WHS_1_MG_FD_203077 | JGI IMG/M metagenome (GOLD analysis project Ga0315298, IMG submission 203077) | Extremophilic microbial mat communities from Washburn Hot Springs, YNP, Wyoming, USA - WHS_1_MG | ecosystem: Environmental > Aquatic > Thermal springs > Hot (42-90C) | place: USA: Wyoming...
CGCGCGCTCATCTTGGCCGCAGTGTTAAATGTAGCCGCGCCCGTAAGGGCGCGGATGGCAGGATTCTAGCCTGAGAAGCTGGGTCAGCACGACTCACACTGGCGCGCAGTGGACTGCGCGCCCTACCTTTTGCTGCGTCTGTGCGGTGTAACTCGGCCACACCAAAACTGACGTGCAAGGTGACGTGATCCTCGCGTAAAATTCGGTTGTCAGGATCGGTCAGATGAGCCAGCTACAAGTCTGCACGATCCGTTTGCATGGTGAGTGACGATCTGTTGTCGCTTTCAGGAGTTTGAAATGATTTTTAGCGTTTTTTTAGCCCGGCGGGACACAACACGGCAAACTTGGAAGTCTGCACGACGAAAAACGTGTGAAAAATCCGGATCAACCATTTCGAGCGCGCATGGACCGGTTCTTTGCCAAGTTTACTCGGCACCCTTGGTCCGCAAATCCGCTTTTCACCGCGCGAAATCGTGCCTTGCGTAGTAGTTACCGTTCCCAGAGTTCGGGCTTTGACTGTAGCAGTCTGACAAGGCGCGCATCGGCAGGGGGAAAATCGAATTGCGAAAGCTCGTCCATGCCGATCCACTTGAATGCGTTGCACCCGAGTGGTTTGGGTTCGCCGCCTGTCAAGTTGCAAAGGTAAAAATGCAGGCGCACAGTGCGCTCGGGGTATTTGTACGTGACGCTTTCGATTAACGGCCCGACCTGTACTTCGATGCCGAGTTCTTCGCGCAGTTCACGCACGAGGCATTCCTCGAACGTCTCGAATGGTCTGCGTTTGCCACCAGGGAATTCCCACAGCCCGCCCAAATGCGCATCTGTGGGTCTTTGCGCAATGAGGACTTTCCCATTGTGAAAGATCACCGCTGCGGCTACTTCGACTGGGCCAGTCATTGTGTTGGCCAGGTTGGCAAACCGGCATAGACAATGCGGTGGCGCCGGTTGATTTCGCGGTATGGGTTATGGCGAGCCAATTTGTCCGTTGATTTGTTTTACCGGCCGATGCTTTTGTAAATGAACCCGAGACGTTCCATCTCTGCTGGGTCAAACAGGTTACGTCCGTCAAAGATGATCGGTTGCACCATGGTTTTACGCGCGTGTTCGAGGTCGAGCTGTTTGAATTCGTCCCATTCGGTTGCAATGACAAGTGCATCACAGCCTTCTGGCACATGGTTCATGTCGTTGACGAACGTGACGTCTTTGAGCACTTGGCGTGCTTTTTCCATTGCTTTTGGATCGTGGACACGGAGCATTGCGCCCTGTTGTTGGAGTCTATGGCACAGCTCGATTGCAGGGGAGACGCGGACGTCATCCGTGTTTTTCTTGAATGCAAGGCCGAGCACACCGATTGTCTTGCCTTTAACCACCCAGAGTGTGTCCGTGATTTTCTTGAGGAACCTGTCCATTTGAAGGGCGTTGATCCGTTGAACCTCCTTTAGCAGGGCGAAATCGTACCCGAGCTGTTCTGCAATTTTTATGAATGCACTCAGGTCTTTCGGGAAACAACTACCCCCAAACCCGAGCGATGCATCCAAAAATGCGCGACCGATGCGTTTGTCCAGGCCCATACCGTTTGCGACCTCGACAACATTTGCGCCTGTAGCTTCGCAAATCACCGAGATTGCATTGATGTAGGATATTTTCAGTGCAAGGAACGAATTTGATGCGTGTTTGATCAGTTCGGCTGAGTTGATGTCCGTAATGAGAATTGGTGCGTCGAATGGCGCAAAAATTTCTTTAAGTGCCGCAACTGGCCGTTGTGACAACACGCCGATCACAATCCTGTCGGGATGCATAAAGTCCTCGACTGCGGAACCTTCACGTAAGAATTCCGGGTTACTGGCCACATCAAACTCGACGCGTGCTTTGCAAAACCGCCGGATTGTTTCAGCCACTTTTTCGCCTGTTTTGACCGGCACAGTGCTTTTGTCCACGATAATTTTGTAACTGTCCATTGCGGCGGCAATTTCGCGTGTGACCTTCTCGATGAAACTCATATCAACCGAGCCGTCCGGCAACGGCGGTGTTGGCACAGCAATGAAAACCACGTCCGAGTTGCGTACGCCCTCAGCGATGCTGGTTGAAAAACTCAAACGCGCTGCAGCAACGTTTTTTCGGACGAGTTCCTCCAGGCCGGGTTCGTAAATTGGCATGCCGCCAGCCTTGAGCAATTGGATTTTTGCCTCGTCGTTGTCAACGCAAATTACGTTGTGCCCGACCTCGGCCAGGCAAGTGCCTGTTACCAAGCCAACGTAACCTGTGCCAATTATGCTCAGTTTCATGGTTCACCCCCTGTACCACTGAAAAAAGCGTTCCGGAATCATTTGACCGTAACCAGGCCAACTCGTTCGGCCGAAAGCGCGAGCAGTTCTCGCGCCGGCCGCAACAGACAGGCGCGGTTGTTTCAGTTGTTTAATTCGCACTGTTTCCAGACGCTGTGCCTTGTCGGGCGGGTTGCGCCCCGGGCTGTGTAGGCGAGGTGGATGCCGGTTCGCGCTTGTTTAACTGTTCAAGCTCGATCTCGGCTTGGTAAGCCAGGAGACTGTTGCCTTCGATGCGCACAACTTCGTCAAACAATTTTTTAGCTTGGTCGATTTGGTTTTGTCTGACCAGCGACCTGCCAAGGGCGAGTTTGGCCCGAGCAACAACGGGGTTACCGGGATACCGGTCTATGATTTCGCGGTAAAGTGCGATTGCCTCGGTTGATTTACCCTGCGCGGCAATACACGATGCACTGCCGTAAAGTGCGTCGGGGCGGAACGGACTTCTCGGATAATCGCGCAGGAATTTGTCGAACTGCGCCTTTGCTTCAGCAAACTTGCCTTCGTTAAACAGCGCGCCCGCAGCCAGCAAACGCGCGCGTGCACCGGCTGGTGTGTTGGGATAGTCGTCTGCAACTTTCACCAAAGCCGATGCAGGCACAGGCGTTATCTCGCCCTGCGCCGATATTGTTGGACGCAGTTTCGAAAGCTCGGCCTCGGCGAGTTCCCTTGAACGCGTTCTGTGCCAGAAATATACCCCGACCACAATGGCAACAGCCACAACAGCTATTGCACCGATCAACAGTTTTTGCTTGTGCTTGATTGCCCAGGCAAAAACCAGCTCAAGCGTAGTTGGAGAATCAGTTTGTGCAACCATATCGGTTCCGACAGTGTCAGGTTGCTACCACCAAAAAGCAAGCACCAAACCTCATCCGGGTGAGCTTTGTGCGTCTGCAGGTTCGCGTGCCGGCCCACCGGTGCTGTACATGGACCGATCCGCCGTTCTAATTTGGCGTAACTACCACGCGCGTGGTGAACGTTACATATGCATCTAATGCCTCGGAACAGATGCGAGGCTGGTGGCGAAATGCACACGACGAACCTGCGTTTGGCCGGTCATGCGTGAAGCGGCGCTGCTTCGGGGTGGCAGTCCGGCTGCACAGGCGTAATCCGGTTGACCCACGCCCTTTTTACCTGATTGAAATTCTGAAGAACCGGCTTGGGACGGTGTTAATTATGGGCAGTGAGACCGTTTGCGGCTCAGCGGAAGTTGGCTGAATTATTTGCTCCTCCGTCCACGGCCCAACCGGGCTGTCACTGACAAGGACCGTGTATGTTCGGTATGTCTTTACCGGTCCGAACGTTAGATTCAACCTGGCAGGCGGACCTTGGTCAACTGCAACGCTCACAGCGAATTTGCTGGCCGGGTCAGTAGGGTCCGTACCAGCGACGAATTCCGCGTAGGTCGAGAATCCGTCTCCGTCAGTGTCGAGGTTTGCAACCGGGTCGCCCGGATTAAAGCCGTAGTATGTTACCCAGTAATCTGGAATACCGTCGCCGTTGGAGTCTGGTGCAATACCGGCGACGTTTGCGTCCACAGCAACGTCCAAGGGTACAACCGGCGCGCGTTCCTCAGGTAACGGACACATTTGGCCGGTATCGAACACGACCGCAGTCACAGTGTTGCTGAGCAAAACGCGCACTGTGTCACCTGGTTTGGCTGTGTTCGGCAGACGCGGTTCTGCGCCGTCGTCCATCGGGATACGCAAAAGATAGTAGTTCGTCCCCGGTGCAACCGTCGCAGTAGCGATTATTGTCCCGTTTAGTTGCGCCATTACGCTAATTTCACCCGCTTGTGTTGGGACTAGTTGCTGATTAAATCTATGATAGACTCGCCCGTAAATCACCCCGTCCGGTTCAGGCACGAAAGCCAGTGAAATAGTAACTCCAATAGCGGTAATTGCTGCCACCAGATTGGACCGAGAGATCAGATTATGCCTTGGCGTTGTCATACCAAATTCTGTCTGGTGTATAAATGTTTGGCATTTCATGGTTCGATGCATTGCAACGGTTGCGGCATCGGATCGACCGGTTTAACCGTGAAGACAAGGTCTTGGAAATCTTGGTCAGATTTGCCGGTCGTGATGCTGATGTCTTCAAATGCGCAGATGATCTGGTTGCCAACCGGATCGTAGAAAGTGAGGGCCTGATCAAACTGACCCGGATTAAGGTTCGCCAACGTGAACAGGGGCGGATTACCCCGACCAGCCTTGGCATCAGCCAGGGTGCCATTCGGGATCATGAACAGCCCAACTGCAACACCAGCCGGGACTTCAATTGTATTGGACAGTCCGCTAACGTTCAGGTTGTTGTTGGGCACAATGCCAGAGTTGAGGAATACATTGGTTTCTGTGACACTGGCCAAGACCTCGGCTGCTGTCTGGGGTGGATTAGCCGGGTCGAACAGGAAATAGCCCACGTCGCTATTGTAACCTGCGCCTTTGAAGATGAATTCAAGCGTCATTGTGCCGCTAAGTGTCCGGAAGCCTTCCACACCCGGCAGAACGCGTGCGGCAGGCGCCTTGTTTGTAAGTACGGTCAGCAGCGACAACTCGGGTCCTGCATCGTAAAGCGGGCCGCCGGTAGGCCGCTCCAAAAACGTCAGTTCACTTACTGGTGGATTGGACGCCGACAGGCCAACCACATCAACCACGGCATTGCGCGGATAAACCACAAACGTTACTGTCCGGGTCAGGATTTGATCCGAAATCAAGTCGCCGGACGGGAATCGAAACTCCCAAACGTTTGTCCCGAGTGTCACCGGCAGGACAGCTTCGAACCAACCATCTGGCCGGACGTTAATTGTCCATGTGGCGCCTGATGTATGGTCAACGACCACAACCTTCTGATTGCCCGCAAAGTCAAGTCCGGCAACTAATTGGGGCAGGCGATTGATGTTGTTAACGTTAATCCGGATCAGCTCGTTTGCCACACCGGTAAGCGCCTGTACGGCAGGCATGGTCGTCAACTTACGCTCGGCGTACTCCTCAGGATCAATCACAACCGGATGAATCCGTATGCCGGCTGCAGCGGCGCGTTCAGCCGCTTCCAATGTTGCAAGTCGATCGCCGCGTTCCTGTGTCCAACCTGATTCAACCGGCAATGTCGGTATGCCGTCTGTCAATAACACAATGTGACGTGTTGGAGTAACATTCGTACCAAGATTGACCGGTGGTGCATTTGTCAATGCTTCAATTGCAAGGTCAATGCCGGCAGCGGTGTGTGTGCCGCCTTTGGCACCTTCAGCCGCCACAACATCAAGTGCAGCCTCGATTAGCGCGGTGTTATTTGTAATTGGCTGAACAACGCGTGTCTGTGCGGGAATTGGTGGGCCGTCAGAGATGCTACCAACAGGCGCATTGCTTGTGTTGTAGCGCGCAAATTTAACCAGACCCATCCTGAAGTACGGGCAATTCGTCAGCATGCGTACAAGCCGGCGACACGATTCAACCTCGGCCTCGAACACGGAATCGACCCGACCGTCGCCATTTAGGTCAAAGCCAGTCAGGCGCTTTGTGCTGGCTGACGTGTCAATGACAAACACAATGTCGTGCATGTAATTGCTCGGATGCCCAAGCATTGTGTACCCTTTGACCGGAATACCCTGCTGCTGGCATGCACCCGGCTCAGGTGGCGTACTGGGCGGGGTGATCACCACAATTACATCGCTGCTGGCAGATGCCACACCGTGGTTAGCAGTGAGCTGTAACACATACATGCCAGGTGCAGAGAAGTACGCAATTGTATTGGTGTCGTCTGCGTCAGAAAACGCAACCACACCCGGGCCACTGACCTTCGACCATGCAACGCTTAACACGTCATTTGTCGGCAGACCGTCATCAACTGCAAACCCAAGCAACGTTACGGGGCCGGGCATTGTGTTTGTTTGGTTCGGCCCGGCAGATACAACTGGCGCTGCATTTGCAACGATCACAACATCGTCACTTGCACTGGTTAGGTAACCCGTGCCTGTTAGACGCAGTTCATAAATGCCAGACTCGCTGAATGTCGCTGTGGTCACAGCACTGTTCGGATTGGCGAATGTGACCGTGCCCGGGCCGCTCACAACGCTCCATTGTACAGTCCAATTTGTCTCGGGCGGCATGCCCGGGACTGACACAGTATTAATCGTGCCATTGAGCGTTGCGCTGGCCGGCAACACAATCAACTGGTCCGGCCCGGCGTCAACCACAAGCCCTTGCGGCGGCGGTAGAATGGTTATGTTCACCGTCGCCGGTGCTGAATCGCTCGTGCCATCGTTCACTTTGTAAGTGAATGAATCTGACCCTGTGAAGTTTTCGGCTGGTTCATAGGTCAGATTCGGTGCTGTACCGGTCAGTGCTCCGTTGGCTGGCTGGTCAACTATTGTGTAAGTAAGTGGACTTCCTTCCTGGTCAAAACCTGCAAGTGTGATTTGGACCGGCGTGTTCACATAGCTTGTGACCGACAGTGAATATGCCACAGGCGGTAAGTTGGTCGGGTCACATTGCACATAGCCCAAAAACCGTGCGGTTATGCGGTTCTGACTCGCCAGCCGATAGCTCAAGAGTCGTACCTGGGCAAAGCCGCAAACCCGATAAGCTGTATTTGCCCCACTACCACGTGCACTGTCCCAGATCGGCACGATAATGTCCCTTGTGGCTAGTGTATCAAGTGCCCTCCGAACGCTTTTGCTGTTGTCAACGCCGCTTAACCCGCTTACCCAATCGCCCACGTTAACCGTGTGATCGGTTGGGTTATCCGGATTGACATAAGCAGCGCTGTTGCCCGGTGGTGTCAGACTCTCCTCGAGCGCAGGCACACTTTGGTCGCCTGTCCACGAAAGCCAGCCGAAATTGCCCGGTTGCGTCCCGTTGTAAATGTCCACTAGGACCGTGCCTGGCGTAACCCCGTTAAGTGTTTGAGCCGAAAGTGCAATCGGGTACAACTCGCATGTCTGTGCGTGGACAGTGCCGCTCCAAACAAACGCCAGCCCTATACAAAACAGCCGGTTTATGCCGGAGAACCTCCCACCTGAATTTTTCTCGCCAAAACGTTTCATGGTTTCTGATGTTGTTATTGCTGTACCCAAATCGAGTTGTTCTGAGGAACCAAAACCTCACAAACGCGTGGCTGCGGCAAAGGTGCTAATTGAACTGTCCCAGCTTGAGACACTGAACCACCACCACCTTGGGATGGCAAACTTGCCGTAATGACAGCAGGTGCATAATCCTTGGCCGCCACAGTTAGAAGTTGTGTCGGTGCATCAGGGATGCCTGTTATAACGAAACTGCCCTGCGCGTCTGTTCGGGCTTCCCCCTCGATGCCGTCAATGGCAACCGTTGCACCCTGCACAGGTTTGCCCGTAACGGCATCCACAATTTTGCCCCGGTAGTTTGGCGCCAACCAAGTGCCTTCGGCATTGAGATGGACCCACACGCCCTGGTAAGGACGCAGGCTGTCCATTGCGCTGCCGGCCGGGTTGGCCGGGTTGTACAACAGCCAGCTTGACCCGGAAAATGCGGCTGCACAGTCAAGCTGCGCAGCAATTGGTGCAAATGCAGTCGGTGCGTCCTGGGTCAAGCCCGAGCTGTACCCCACAAGGTTCCAGCCCGGTTGCAGTGTTTTGCCCGCATACGAATTGACCGCATTTACAGTCGGCAACCCATAAATCAGCAAAACGGCCTCTTCGCGCATCCGAATCCAGTATGCCTTGCCCGCCACCATGGTTTTGAGGTCGTTCAATCCCGGTACATTCGGGTTGTATCCGTACCAACGACCATCTGCGTGAGTCCAAACCGCCTCGAATTTCCCTGCAATTGGCGCTAATACACACGTGATACTTGTATTGGTTGGTTGCAGTGGAAGCGATATCAGGTTCCACCCCTGCGCTAGGGCCAGTTCAGCCTGCTCGCCGCTTGACCGGTGAACAATGCCTGACCCGAATAACAGTCCGAGTACAACTAACCCGCTTAATAAAGCTGTTTTACAGAATTTCATTTCCAATTGCGGCTTGAGAAATTGACACGTTGTGAACGACGATACGGCGTCTGCCGCCGGAAACTGAGCCGTTTGATTTGCTCTGCGTTTCATATGCGTTTCATATGGACTAATCCGGCCTGTCGCCTCGTTTTATTAACCCCCTTTATTTATTCTAACTTGGCCGCTCGGTTCTGCAGCGGGTCAGGTCCGGCCTCCTTGTTTATTGACCTGTAACTGCCCTGCCATAACGCATTGCCGAGCATCTGTCTGTCCGGGTCAACTATAAGCAAGTGTCGCGCCAGCGACCGCCCAAAGGCCGGCTTGCCGTGTTTTTAAATTGGACAATCCGTGTACCGGTTTTTGGCCATGGTAAAATCCCGATCCGGCTGCCACATCACACAGCGACCCGCAGCCCGCAGCTATACTAAACCCAAACCGATGGTATAAGCTGCTGATTATCAGGCTGTTAAACCAGGACGGAAGGTTTCGTATTGGAGCTGGATAAATCGGCTTTTGAGCTTTGGACCGCCAGTTTAGCAAACCGAATCAGACCATCGCTTTTTGATAGGCCAGAAGATTGCCGGTCAAATTTTTGGACAGGGTGTCTATTTGTTGGACACCAGTTTTACGCCGGCCGGCAATTGCCCAGCACGCCGTTTAGGGCCGATTTGCCGGGTTGCAATTCCCGAAAATTCAGGTTTTTCATGTTCGGGGTTTAATTCACTCAACCGGCTGAATTGTACAGGCTTTTTCACGTGCACTTAAGCAGGGTGTTGAAAAAGTCATTTTCGGAGGAAAAAACACGCAAAAATCCCAATGTTTTCGAGGGTCGTTTTTCCAAAACAGCCATTTTTCAACAGCCTGTTAATTCTGGACCTCGGCCACAACAAGAAAGAGTCCACACAGTCACCGGAGCTTGTGCAAGTTGAGCATGCTTTGGAACCTCGGCCCCGAAAAGGGGAGGTTAACCTTGGGCAAGTTGCTCCATATACGACTGGTGAACTTGTTTTGTCTGGTCACAGTCGTGAGAGGATTGCATTAAAAAGTCCACTAGCTAGGATATTTTACAAACTTGCAGTGTTGGCACCACGAAAGCATTGTGGCACAACCCACATTACGTGAATAACCTGCTGTATCGCGCGCCTGCACATGCTGGTTTCTGCTTGTAGTCAAAAAAATGCGACTGCGCTCGATCACGGGCTACAACACACCGATGCGGTCACAGGATAGATTTGTTGGTCTGGCGGAATTGAACTGCAAGTACGTGGTCCTCGGCGCACAGCCTTTTTTCCGGTCATGCCTCGTACAAAACACGCGTTACAACACTGGTTTCGTCAATTCTTTCACGGTGCCTGCCGCAGCTTCGGCAGTGTCGGCTTTCATTTTGATTTGCGAGGTTCAAGCTGCGCTGCACGTTTTGCCGGAAAAAATCTTGAAGGCACTTCATGCACGAGCCAAATTCAGTCTCGCCAGGGCCCACAGAATGCGGACTTACGAACCCCGCCAGGGCCGGAAGGCAGCAACGGTAGTATGCTCTGCATATGCTGTGGTCACCCTGGCATGTGGAATTAGTGATGTGAGAGTTTAATGTGTTGAACCAAGACTTTCCAATGCTGTAAGTAGCCGATGAATTTTGAAACATAAACTGCCGATGTCATATCTTGTCATAGCACGCAAATACCGCCCGCAACGATTTGAAGACGTTGTTGGGCAGGAACACGTCACGCGTACACTTGAAAATGCGATCAAACAGAACAGACTTGCACATGCGTATCTGTTCTGCGGCCCGCGTGGCACGGGCAAAACAACCATCGCGCGCATATTCGCCAAGTGCCTGAATTGCACAAACGGTCCGCGTGTAGATTTTGACCCCGATGATCCGCGTTGTAGAGAGATTGCCGAGGGCAGGTCGCTTGACGTGCTCGAGATAGATGGTGCAAGCAACCGCGGCATTGACGAGGTGCGCGATTTGCGTGAGAGGGTCAAGTACGCTCCTGCAGCCTCGAGGTTCAAAATCTACATCATAGACGAAGTACACATGCTCACCAAAGAGGCGTTTAATGCACTGCTCAAGACGCTCGAAGAACCGCCGCCGCATGTGAAGTTCATGTTCGCAACAACCGAGCCTGAGAAGGTGCTGCCCACAATCATGTCGCGTTGTCAGCGATTTGATTTACGCCGTATTCCGGCTGCGTTGATCGTCAAACGGCTCCGGCACATTGCAAAGCTCGAGAAAGTTCAGGTTGATGATGCTGCGCTTTATGCAATTGCACGCGGCGCGGACGGTGCGATGCGCGATGCCGAAAGTGCACTTGACCAGCTCATCAGTTTTTCTGCCGGGAAAATCCACGAGCAGGATGTGCTTGCCATGTTCGGTCTGGCTGCACAAGGCCAGATACTCGAGCTGGCAGATGCGATCATTACGGGCGATGTCCAGACCGCACTGCGGCATGTTGACGAACTTGCCGGGTGTGGCAAAGACCTCGGGCGGTTGCTGTCCGATTTGCTCGGTCATTTCCGGGACTTGATGGTGTACAAAATTTCGCCGGGTGCACTTGACTTGAGTGAACTGCCCGAGCAGGAAACAAACGCACTGGCAAAACAGGCCGACACAATTGACGTTGACGCGCTGCGCCGGGTGATGGAAGTCCTTACAGATGCCGAGGCGCGGTACCGGGATGTTGTGTCAAAGAAGATTTTTGTCGAGGTTACGTTGCTCAAAGCTGTCGAAGCGCGGAAAGCCGTCAGTCTCGATTCTGTGTTACGGACACTAAGCCGGTTGCGTGTTGAGTCTGTGCATTCTTCCGGGGATAAATCGCCTGACACAACGGCGGAGCGAGAACCCGGCGGCAAATCTGTTGTGTCAAAGTCGGTTGTCCCGGTTGCAAAGGGCAAAATCACCGAACGCAAATATACGGGCAGGCATGAAACGCAATCCGCAGTTGCCGATGGGACGGTGCAAATGCCGCCCGAGTGGTTGATCGAGTTATGGACGGCATTGCTGGAATCGGTGGCTCGTATCAATCCATTTACGGGCACGTGTTTCCTTGAGGCGCATCCTGTGTCGTTGGATGCCGGTATGCTGACGATTGGGTTTGATCCGGCCAAAGAGGGCAATATGCACCTCGCGGATAACGGACGTGATCGTTCACTGTTTGAAACCGCGCTGGCCCAGCTTGGTCATCCGGGGACACAGGTGAAAATTGTGCTTGCGCCTGCCCCTGAAGGCTGGAGCGCATGCAAGACGCAACTTGAACAGCGGTTGGCCGCAGTTCACGAAAAACAACACATGCAAAAGCCGGTTGCGCCAGACACGAAGAACGGCCCGATGAAAATCCCCATGGCAGAGTTTAAAAATGACGCGCTAATCATGAAGGCACTCGAGATTTTCAAGGGCCAGATCATTGAAGCGCAAGGGTAGTACGAGTTTTGTACTGGCGGAGTGACGCCATTTGCCAACCGAATTACCATGGCAAATTTACCCGAGCCAATTGCAGCGCTTGTGGCCGAGTTGCGCAGGTTGCCCGGGATCGGGCCGCGTTCGGCTGAACGGATTGCACTGTACATAGTGCAAACTCCCAAGGAAAATGTGCAGCAGCTAGCAGGTACGCTGCTACGTGCGCGTGACCAAATTCAACCCTGCGAAATTTGTGGTGCGCTGGCTGAGAAATCGCCCTGCACAATCTGCGCAGACCCGCAGCGCGATGGGGCGATTGTTTGTGTGGTTGAACAACCGACCGATGTGTTGCGTATCGAGAAAACGGGTGCATTTCGTGGCAAGTACCATGTCTTAGGCGGCAAAATTTCGCCCATAAACAAGGTCGGCCCCGAACAGTTGCGCATCGCCGAGCTTGAAAAACGACTTAAAAATGAGCCGATCAGAGAGGTTGTGATTGCGCTCGGCACGGACGTCGAGAGCGACGCAACGGGTTTTTATCTTGCCAGGCGCCTTGCGCGCGAGGAGCTTAAGGTGACAAGGATTGCCTATGGTTTACCGGCGGGTACAGGGCTTGAGTTTGCAGACGAGGTGACACTGAGTCGTGCGCTCGAAGGCCGGCGTGAGATGGTGTGAAATGATTGGCCGAACAAATTCTTTGGCTCAGTTGGCCGGCTGCAGTACAGTTTGGACCTTCTGAACGGTTGGCTCGCAAAAATTAGTGGTTATGGCGCGGGCATGCATTGTGGTTTTTGATCTCGGGAACGTGTTCCTCAGGTTTGATTACTCGATTGCTGCGCGCCGAATCGCAGCGCGTAGCGCCGTTTCACCTGAACAGGTGCTGGAGCTTATCAATCATTCGCCTCTGATCTACAGGTTCGAGTGCGGGCAGATCGCCTGGGAAGAACTGTTTCTCGAATTGCAACGGTTGACAGGGTTCACCGGCACACGCGATGAATTCGCACATGCGTTTTGCGACGTGTTCACCCCCATCGAGCCTATGATCCAACTGAATCGGCAATTGCGCAGTTGTAACGTGCCAACCTACATCTTTTCCAATACAAACGAGGTCACGATCGAGTTCATCAGGCGCAGTTATCCGTTTTTTGCCGAATTTGACGGGTACGTGTTTTCGTACGAGCACGGTGCAATGAAGCCAGACCCGAGACTTTACGAAGTTGTCGAGCGGTTAACCGGCAAGCGCGGCGCAGAAATATTTTACCTGGACGACCTGCCGCAGAACGTTGCCGCCGGTGTCGCGCGCGGTTGGCAGGGTGTGTTGCATGAGACACCCGAAAAGACGCGCGCGGCAATCCGAGCAGCGGGGCTTTTGCAGGCACAAACAGGTAAGGGGGACTAATTTCGTCTTGAGATTCCCTTACAGCGATGATTGATCCTACCGTAATGTGGCTGAAAGCAAGGCTCACATAACACCAATCGCATCCAAAGTGTGCGAGCTGCGACCGCAAAAATGCGGCAACTGAACGTCGGGGACTTGGATGAACACAGCCTCGATTTACCCTGATAAACCTGGCCCGGGAAATGCAATGTGATGCTTCTTTTGTACGACGGGTCTGGGTGGCGGTATGTTCTCGCGCGTACTTTGTGCGGCGGCCGTTAATACGCGCCACACGAAAACTGCGAACAGGTAAAGAACTCGGAGTTGGTGGCGGCAGGCAGTTTTATTCACCGCAGCGGTGCAAAAGCGCAGAGAGTCGAAATTCTGTAGCGTCCCTTTACGGGCGCGGCTACGGCGCGCGCCACTCTGGGGCGCAGTTCCTCATGTGCCAGATGCGATATGAATCGAGAAACGTTCGAGCGCGCTTGGGTCGAACCTGAAGCTGTGTTGCAGCATCGCAGCTCTTTAAAAGTGTCCTGTTGTGTGCAGGACGCGAACATCTGCAGTGCTGTAGCGGCGGTCTGTGACCGCCAGGTATTGTCGCCACGCACTCGCGGGACTACCTTGCATGCACCCATGCTGTGAAAACATACGACGTTCGCAGAGCGCCTTTATAAAAGTTGTCCTGTCGAGATTCTGTCAAACTGGGTGCATTTTTGGGCTGGGCTATGTGGTGGGCTGGTTTCAAAACGATGTCGGCGCGCGCTGACACTCGCTTTGCCACCGCACTGCGAAACCTCTTGCCGATTTTTTTTCACCCAACAGATGCAGGGACGCAGAGTTAAGGTAGGGCGCGTCCCGCATGTGCGGGACTGCGCGCCGCTATCCGTACGCCCAGAAACGTCCGGCGGGCATGGGACTGCCCGCCCTACCTGAGATCAGGTTTTAACGAGGCAAAAATACTTCAGTTTGCATGAAGAGTTGCGCTTCATCGTGACCGCGAACACGCGCTGAAGCGTGGATTACAAACACATGCTCGGCTTTAGTTGAAGCAAAACCCTCCAAGGAAAGTTGTAAGCGCGCAGGCCTCCGCGCGTGCGATCAGCGCCATGCGAACCCACTTCGTTGTAGGGCGTAGGTCCGCAGTGACGGTGCCATCGCCCAAATTCTGTGGCAGCGGTCTATGACCGTCGGTGGCGGCATTGAATGTTTTGCGGGTGGGTTTACGCGAAATTGCAAATTATTTTTCGTGCAAAGCGGCATGGCGTAACGCATCCTAGGTTTGAATGTCGGCCGGGTTTATGACGCCAAGGTTCTTGTGTGCAGTTGGCGCAGGCTGAGCTGTAACGGATTTTTCTTCGGTTCGCTTGACGTTCGTTTCGGGGCGGTACGTGTTGACGCAGGATTTGCTAAAGGCCGTGAAAAAGAGTCACGGCAAACATTATGGCCGGATGATTGTTACGACAACCGTTTCGGCACGAAGGTATTTTTGTGCCACGGCCTTAATCTCGTCGGATGTGACAGCGTTGAACTTTTCGTCTTCAACATCCTGGTTTGTGTAGCCCAACCCGTAAAGTTCGTCCAGGGCAGTTGCCATTGCATAAGAGCCGAGGTCTTGACGAGCGATTTTCTTCTGGCCGATCAGTTTTGCTTTCACACGGGCAAGTTCCTCGGGATCAAGGCCAGCGGCACGTAGTGCGTCGGCCTCTTTCAACATTTCAGTTTCGACAAGCTCGGCTTTGTCGGGTTCGGTGCCTGCGTAAAATGCGAAAAAGCCAGGCACAAGCCCGACAAAATTCATTGCGCCTGTGTAGTATGCAAGACCAAGTTTCTCGCGAATCCGCATGAAGAGTCGTGACCCGATGTCACTGCACGATTCTTCAATCAGTTGAAGTGCAAATCTGTCGTTGCTCAATAGTGTGGTCCCGGGGAACCCTGCAACAACCACAGCCTGTTTTTTGTCACGATGCTCAGTCACGCGTTGTGCGGTTACAATCAATCTGGATTCGCCCGTGCAAACTGCGCTTATTGGGATTGGCGCTCGTTTCCACTCCGCAAACACGTTCTCGACTGCGGCGCGGACAGATGCAGTTTCGACGTCGCCGTAAATGGCCAGAACACAATTGTCTGGCACAGTTAACTTCGCATGGAACGACACAAGGTCATGCACCTGGAGTTGTCTGACACTTTGCTCGGTGCCCAACGTGTCCAGGCCGTACCCTATCGGTCCAAACATGGTCCGACGCAGCAACAGGGTTGCACTGCGCAACAGGTCATCGCGTTGTGCTGCTATGGCTGCAAGTTGAATCGCGCGCTCGCGTTCGAGCGCATCCGCGGGGAAAGCAGGATGCAAAAGAACATCTGCGACCAGATCGAGCCCGAGTTTAAAATCTTCGCGCATGACTTCGGCAGTTACGCCGTAGCTGTTATTGCCGGCGAACGTGTCGAGGCTGCCCCCTACAGACTCGATTGCAGTGACAATCTGTTCGGCTGTTCGGGTTGTTGTGCCTTGGAGCAGCATTTTAGCCATCAAGTTCGTAATACCGTTGTTTTCGGCCGTCTCGGCCAATACACCGCCACGCAGTACTACACGAAATTCAACAAATGGTAACCGATGGTCTTCCTTGACGAGGAGGCGCAGGCCGTTGGTTAGCTCGAATTTCTGAATCGGCTTTTCCGCAACGCCACAGACCTGCACAGCCGGTTTCGGTGCATACCCGCGCGGCAGCAAAGCGTAAATTGTGCGGTTTTCTGTTGTAAGGTACTGGCGCGCAACGCGTTGCAGCTCGGCTGGTGTGGCGCGTTTGACAGCTTCGAGGTACCGAGCCGAAAAGTTCAGGTCGTTTGCCGCAAGCCAGCAATGGCCAAGGTCATTGGCCTGACCCTGCATTGTCTTGCGTGTGGCAAGCTGGGCTGCAACAAATTGTTTGACTGCTTTTGCCAACTCCGCTTCGGGCACAAGCTCAGATTTCAGCCGCTCGATTTGGTCAAGCATTGCCTGTTTGGCCGGCTCGAACTTGTCCGCATCCACAATCGCGCTCATCCCGAATAGGCCAGGATACCCCGGGTTGTACGTCCAAGCCTCGATTGAATTGACCAGGCCTTTTTTCTCTCTGACTTCCTGGAACAGGCGGCTGCTTCGGCCCGCCCCTAACACAACAGCCAGCACGTCCAATATCGGCACGTCCGGATGCCGCAGGTCTGGTATGTGCCAACTAAAATGCATGTGACAAAGCTCGACCGTCGCTTCCTCGACGACCTCGCGTGGTGCAACCTGTTTGGGTTCTTCGGGGATATAAACTTGCGGGACAGGCTTTTCTTTGGCATTGGCAAATGCACTACGGATTTGGTCTTCGGCGGTGGCCGGATTGATATCCCCCACAACAACGAAAAAGATGTTATTTGGCACGTACCGTTCTGCGTAGTACTGGCGGATATCGTCCGGCCTTAGTAGATTGAAAATGTCTGGACAACCAATCACAGGGAACCGACACGGACTTTTTGTGTATGCGACCTCGAAGAGGCGTCGGCTCGACCGCATGTGCGGGTCATCCTGGCACATGTCCATCTCGCGTCTGATAACGTCCATCTCACGCGCTAGTTCGTCGGATGGGATTGTAGCGTTTTGCATCACGTCGCACAAAATGTCCAGGGCAACTGCTATACCGGTATTTGGCACATTGATCCAGTACACCGTTCGGTCGAATGACGTGTATGCATTTATGTAGCCGCCTGCAGCTTGGACTTCCTGCTCGATGCGCGCGCCGTCGCGAGTTGTAGTGCCCTTGAACAACATGTGTTCCAGGATATGCGACAAACCCGCCCCGAGCCAGCGTCCCTCGTGCATGCTGCCTGTCATAGCCCAGGCCTGTGCCGACACAACCGGCGCGCTGTGGTCTTCGCACAAGATCAGGTACAGGCCGTTATCGAGCCGCACCAGACGGACCCCGGGCGGCACTGGTGCGAGCATTGCTGTAGTGCTGTCGGGTGCGCCGGCTGAGACAATGGATTTCATGCTGTTTGTGGGGGTGTTAATCGGCTTGGTGAAACCGACATGCCATTATTTCCTTGTGATTTGGCTTGGTCTTAAGCACGGACGGAATTTGGCGGAGTAGATTTGGTTGATTTTTTGCTGCTTGGCAGGAACGGCTCGCGAAATGCCTTGTTAAAATCGTACCCGTTTGCGAAATCCGCCCGGCTATCCTTGTCGGTTTTGGCCAGCAACCCGGCGTCAACCATGTTGAACACGATTTCACCGAAGTCTTCTGTCGAGTGAATACCCCACTCGTCAAATACAAGCAGTGTCAACGGCCCGAATTGTTGGAGTGCAAACTCGCGTATGCCTTCGAGCAGTTCCTGCCCTGTCACATGGGGTGTTTCACGCGGTTTTTGTTTGAAAAGCTTTTTTTGCGTATAATCGAGCGCCTCGCGCACAAACACATACGCATCGCGCGCATAGCGTTTGTCCTTGGCCACGATCTGTTCGATGACTTCCTCGAAGTTGATCCGTTGCATAGTGTCAGGGTTGCAAAACAACCGTCGGCATAGACCGCACGCGCTTATTTGCCGTGCGGTATGCCTTTACAGCAAAGCCGCTTAACAACATCAGCGCAACCAAGCAAAGCACAATCTGTTCTTGTTTGGTTAGTCGAAACATTTGAACTTAGCTTAGCGCACGGTTGCAAACCCCGCAACTGGCGTGCGTGCGGCAATTATCATTTGCTGTTGTGTGACCGGTACAAGGAACCTGATGCCCGTGATTCAAAACGCCGCGTCTTAACCGACAACAATGTTGACAAGCTTTTTCGGTAGTACGATCACGCGTTTGATTGTTTTGCCTGCAATAAACGGCTTCACCTTCTCTGATGCTTTTGCCGCCTCTTCCAATGCGCTCCTCTCAATGTCGGCCGGTACCGTGATCACATCCCGCAACTTCCCGTTGACCTGCACTGGGATTTCGAGTGTCTCTTCAACAAGGTACGCCGGGTCGAACCTCGGCCATGGTTCGTACGCAATGCTCGGCGCAGGCATTCCACGCGCAAGCAGTTGTGTGTGTAGTTTGGCCCAAAGTTCCTCGGCCATGTGCGGTGCAAACGGATGCAACAACAACACAAATTCACGCAACACACCTGCCGGCCGTGTCTGCCACGACAGCGCTTCATTGACGAAGATCATTAGTGCCGAAATTGCAGTGTTAAACCGGAGGTTTTCGATGTCTTCAGTGACTTTTTTGATGCACGCATGCAGTGCGCGAAGTTGGGCGCGGGTCGGTTCGGTATTTTGTATTGCCGGATGCAGTTTGATCAGCTCGAGCAACTCGATTCTGTGCTCGGGTTCGGTCACGGTCTCGGTCTGGTCGAATTCAGTTTCACTTTCCTCGTCAATGAACAATCGCCAGACACGACCGAGGAACCTGTACACACCCTCTAATCCTTTTGTGCTCCAGGGTTTTGTGTCTTCGAGGGGGCCCATGAACATTTCATAAAGCCTGAACGCGTCTGCGCCGTATTCTTTGAGGATGTCATCGGGATTAATCACGTTGCCGCGGCTTTTCGACATTTTCTGGCCGTCTTCGCCCAAGATCAGGCCCTGGTTCACGAGCCTGTAAAATGGTTCGGGCGTGCTCACATAACCAAGGTCATACAGCACCTTGTGCCAGAACCGCGCATACAACAGGTGCAACACCGCATGCTCGGTACCGCCCACGTACAGGTCAACGCCGGGTTTGGGTAAATTGTTGGCTCTCTGGAGCGCCGAATCAACCCTGGCGTTGTCGTGTTCACGATTCGCCGAATCAACAAACTCGGCGCCCATCCAGTATCGTTCAGCGTCCGGACCGACAAATGCACTCTCATTTTTCGGGTCAAGATACCGCAGGTAATACCAGCAACTGCCAGCCCATTGCGGCATTGTGTTTGTCTCGCGCATCGAGCCATCCGGCAGGTTCACCCACTGTTTGGCGCGTGCAAGTGGCGGTTGGCCGTCTGGGGTGGGTTTGTAGTTATCTAGAGGCGGCAGCTCGACCGGTAACGCTGACTCAGGCAATGGCTCGTGGTAAAGTGTACCCTCCGGATCGCGTTTCCAGACGATCGGGAACGGCTCGCCCCAGTACCGTTGCCGGCTGAACAACCAATCGCGCAGTTTGTAGTTAACCGTGCGTCGGCCGAGTCCCTTTGACTCGAGCCAGGCTGTGATTTTTTTCTTGGCTTCAGGTGTGGGCAGACCAGTTATCGAGACCTCCGGCCCGGTCGAGTTAACCGATATGCCGTCGTCAACAAAACCGCGCCAGTCAATGTTCGGGTCAGCCGGTTGCACAACCTGCACAACCGGCAGACCGAACTTGGTGGCAAACTCAAGGTCGCGCGTATCGTGTGCCGGCACGGCCATGATTGCGCCTGTGCCGTAACTGATCAGTACGTAATCTGCAATCCAGATTGGTATCTGTTTGCCATTGACAGGATTGATTGCAAATGCACCGGTGAACACGCCGGTCTTTTCCTTGGCAAGGTCGGTCCGCTCCAGATCGCTCTTGCTTGCCACTGCGGCGCGGTAGGCTTTGATTGCGGCGACTGGTGTAGGTGCGCCACCTGTCCATGATTCGCATGTGCCGTCCGGCCAATTCTGCGGGATAACACCCCCTTTTTCAATCCAACTGTCTATCAACGGATGTTCCGGTGCAAGCACCATGTAGGTGGCGCCGAACAGTGTGTCCGGGCGCGTTGTGAACACAGTGATTGTATCGTTCGAGTTGACAACGCGGAATTGGACCTCGGCACCTTCACTACGCCCGATCCAGTTGCGTTGCATTTGCTTGAGTGATTCGCTCCATTCGATCTTGTCCAGGTCTTGTAACAGTCGTTCTGCATACGCAGTTATGCGGAGCATCCACTGGCGCATTGGCCTGCGCATTACGGGGTGACCGCCCACCTCGCTTTTACCGTCAACAACTTCCTCGTTTGCCAGTACTGTGCCAAGCGCTTCACACCACCAAACGGGCGCCTCGGCAACATAAGCAAGCCGTTTCGAGTCGCGATACTCGCGTCGCCGTCTTTCGAGTTGTTTGAGTGTCTCTGGTGAAACCCCACCATCCTGTGCCGAACTGGCGGTTGTTGGAATTTCAAGTTCCTTTGGGTATTTGAGGGTTTCGATCGGTTCTGCGCGGTTTGTCTCCGGATTAAACCATGCATTGTACAGCTTCAAAAAAATCCATTGTGTCCACTTGAAATAGTTCGGGTCGGTGGTGTCAACTTCACGTGACCAATCGTAGCTGAAGCCGAGGCTTTTGATCTGGCGTTTGAACGTTGCAATATTGCGCTCGGTTGCAATGCGCGGGTGTTGACCGGTTTTGACCGCGTATTGTTCAGCCGGTAAACCGAATGCGTCCCAACCCATCGGATGCAACACGTGGTATCCTTTGGCGCGGTAGTACCGCGCAAGAATATCTGTTGCAGTGTAGCCTTCCGGATGACCAACGTGCAGACCCGCACCGGATGGGTACGGGAACATGTCCAAAATGTAGAACTTTGGCGGCAACTCATCTGCACTTGGGCGTTTGCCGCCAAGCTTGTGCCGTTTGGCAAATGGATGTTCCGGTGGGATGAATTCGCCGGGATTAAACGCGCGAAATGTCTGCTCTTCATCCCAAATCTTTTGCCACTTCGGCTCGATCAAATGAAACGGATACAATCTTCGACCGCTTGGCATAGAGGGCTAATGATGTGAAAAGCCGGTCTGTCCGGCAATCTAAGAAATCCCTATTTAATCGGTCTTAAAACGGCCCACTCGCATACGGGTAAGGCGCTTTTTCGGGTCAAGCCGGTAAGTCTTTGCCGGTTGTTGTTATGGTGAGCTTGCCGTGTTTGACACCTTTGGCAGCAATAAGTACGTCAGCCAGTTTCTTTATTTGGGCAGCTTTTCCGCGCACGGCCAGTACCTCGAGGCAATTGTCCCTGTCCAGGTGCACGTGCAGACTTGATATGATCACGTTACGATGTTCGTGTTGCAAATCTGTGAGCATGTCTTTGATGTGATGCCGGTGATGTTCATAAACAAGCGTTACTGTACCGGCGATCTCGGCATTGGCCATCTGCTGGCGATGCTCGACGAGTTGTGCACGGATCATGTCGGCAATTGCCAACGACCGGTTGGTGTACCCTTTTTCTTTGGCCATCCGGTCCAATTGCTTTGCCAGACCCGCCGGTAACGAAATTGTGACTCGGCAAACCGACTCTCTTTTTATCCGTTTCACGATCTTATTTGCACCACGTAATACCGCCCACAGTCAAGTTGTTTCTTGTTGATCAACTCGGCGCTTTGCCCGGCACAGAACACAACATTGAAAAGGTTTTGCGGCATAACACACCGGCGGAATTTTCACGCTTGTTCAAATCGCAAAAACCGTCAAAAGCACTGGCCCGAGTTACATACGCGGCGTAAAAACACGACGCTTTGCCTCAGGTTGACTGGCAGAGCAGTGCCCACATCAATGCCTCACAACTGTCCAAGTAAAGCAGGGAAGCGACACTATTTTAGTGGCATGGAAACGACATTCGAGTCTTTTATTTCTGGCAAGTATGCGCCGGGGTATTCGCGCCTTTTCCGGGGGCCGCATCTTACCCGAAAACGCTCGATACAACGCGCTCAAAGCACAGCAGTCTCTCCGTGAGATGGTGGCAAGCTTGGCAAGTTGTAAGAAGTCTTGCGGTAAAAATGGCCGGTTGTTCGATCTCGTGTGGTCAAGTGGAAAAAAGCCGGACCGTGCGCAGGCTGAGGAGAAACTCGATCCTCGACATTGATCCCATTGCAAGGTGCAGCCCCAGGGTTTCGCCCCATCGAAATTGCCCGGAAAACCACGCTGAGGTGTGTCACTGTGATTCGGTTGGAAAACCACTCAGCGGATTCTTTACCGCAGCAACGGTATTTAATTTGCGAGTACGAAGTTGGGATATTTGAGCACATGGTTCATCAACACAACCAGTTTCCGCATCACCGCAGTAAGAGCCAACTTGGAAGGTTTACCAGCAG
>Ga0315298_1004137_pt1 | contig 22081 bp, 31 predicted proteins | sample WHS_1_MG_FD_203077 | JGI IMG/M metagenome (GOLD analysis project Ga0315298, IMG submission 203077) | Extremophilic microbial mat communities from Washburn Hot Springs, YNP, Wyoming, USA - WHS_1_MG | ecosystem: Environmental > Aquatic > Thermal springs > Hot (42-90C) | place: USA: Wyoming...
CAAGCCAAGTTTCACTCTGTCTGCAAAAGGTGGTATAGTAGCGACAGCAAGTTTGGAGGCAGATATAGGAAGTAGTGGTAGCACAAGGAATTGGATAACCGCCTATTCAAAAACTCAAAGCAAAGACCTTACTCCAATTTCTGTTGATTTAGTAACGACAGCATTTGGCCAATCAGTTCAAGGAGATATTCCTTTAGGAAAACTTTACGGAGTTGATTGGACTTTGACAGAAGTTAGAACGCCAACCGACCCTAAGGTTTGTCTAAGCATTTCCGGAAATAAAGTAACCGCAAGAATCGGAGGAGACTATGAGTTCACTTTCGTTCCTTCTCCAAGAATAACTTCTAGCTTCGACATAACCAATTACAAAGTTCACTTAAACGCAGGAGATAGTTTTACAGCAGATACGAATCTAGTTGACCAACACGTTAGACCGAAAATAAAGAATATGAATATAGTTTTCACTCTAAAGAGCAATCTTCCTCAAGACCAAATTAGCATTAGAGTGATGACCGTACCAGATAATTGGGGTACAATTGTCTTTGACAAGGTGTTCACTCTAAGTACAAATGCTCCTGTAACTATAACGATACCTGTAACGTTGGACAAAGATGGAATAGTTCGTACTGTTGATAAGGTTGACTATCCAAATAGTGCAACTTTCCTTTACGGTGAAGTCAATCCCAGTAAGGTTATTCAACAAGGTAGTATAGCCATAAGGAGATATGACGGCAGCTGGAAAGTAGTGTTGTTAAGGGAGGTTCATTTGCTTGATTTTGCTTCTCTTGACAAAGAGAGTATAAGCGTTGAGTATAGCATAACTAGGTCAGAACAAGAAATAATTGATTATAGAATAAAGACAGGAGATATGCCAACTTTCACGAAAGACGTAACTTTTAATGTCTTAACTTCAGATGGAGTTCCAATACAAGGCGCAACAGTTATAATGAGTGTAAGCGATAGGCATAAAGAAGTTCAGCATATAGAAAAGCTAACGGATAAAGATGGAAATGCAAGGATAGACTTGTCTTTCAAAAACGTTTACGAGCCTCAACTAATAAGCATAAACGTAAAAGTTCTTGGAACGACAGTAGGTTATGTTATGGTAGGGAAAGATAACATTAACAATCTCTTCAAGTGGAGCGAAATCGAAAACAAAACTTATGTTATAAAGACGAACTGGAAGGCTGAGCAGATAAACAACTATATTAAGCAAACGACAGAGTACTCAAATCCAAATTACTATCAAGGTGCAACTAATAATGTTGGGGCAGGTACTTCTAAAGGTGCAACTAATAATGTTGGGGCAGGTACTTCTAACAATGTCGTAGTAGCTCTGTTAAATGAAACACTAGACCAACACGACCCATACGCTTATCTTTCAAACCCGTGCATAAAAGTAATTGACGATTACAGCAAGGAGTTGATGAGCGGAGTTACCGTACAAATCTACGGCCCATGGAAAGATTTAGGAAACAAGTACGACACTAAAACGTTTACTACCGACTATTTAGGAAGAGTGAACGCGGAAAGAAGTGTAGCATTCGACGTTAATCACGAATACAAAATAACAATAAGCAGAAGCGGTTACCACAACCTTACAGTAAACGTCAGATTTAGCAGAGGATATGATGATAAAACATTTTCAATATCGGCTTTGAACTATATTGAAAAGAAGGAGATTGAAGAGAAGAATAAAGCTTCAGTCACGATTCAACATGAAGATGGAAGCAAAGAAACAATTAACGGCGATAAAACTAACGACGTTGATGTTGCCAATGCGATAAAGAGCCAGAATGATATTGATAACCCTAATAGGAATTTGCAGAAAGCAGAGCCAAATCAAATAAACAGCGTCTTTCCAACTTTAACGATAGAAGGAATAGCAATGTTATCCTTATCTTTCATAGTTACACTTGCGGTCTTATATATTATAATAACGAGGAGAGAGAAGTGATAGCAAATAAAATTTTGACAAATTGGTTTAGTGCCTCCAGAGGAAAAACATTCTGGACGCCCGCTGGTGCGATAACCAGCAAAGTAAGAGGTGAAGAGTAAGGATGGGAAAGCTAAGAGTTCATAGGAAAGGATTTTATATAAAGAGAGGAGGAAAAAGGATTTACATTCCTCCAACGACCTTCTACATAAAAGACAGAGGAGCTAAAGGAAGAGGAAAGAAGGTAATTCCTCCACTAAAACCAGGAGCACTCGGAATAGACTTTGACTGGCCTGACGAGAAGATCAAGGAAGCATTGATAGCGAAAGCATCGAAAGAAGGAGAAAAAGTAGTTGTAAGCAGGTTGATAGCTTTAGGCGTTTTGAACAAGAGAGTCAATCCGCAAATCTCGAAGAAGGCGTTAAATTACGCACATTGGTTAGCGGGAAGCTTCAGAGGAACTAAATACGTCGGATATCCCCATGGGTTTGAAAGAGGAAGGTGAGATAAGAATGCCGTGCAAGAAAAAGAGTAGAAAAAGGAGAAAAAGAAGGTGAAATTTCCTAAATGAACAAGAGGAGTTCTCTCTCCATTTTTGTCTTGTTTCTGCTATTAGTTAGTTTACTTCCTGTCTCGCCAACTTCAGCTCAAAATGAAATCGTTATTCAACATTATGGAGTAACTTACATTTTCAACTCTACTTCAGTTACTGTTCAAACTTCAAACGAAAGCTTTTCCTTCAGTTTACTCTACAACAACTTAAAGCAGTCGTACAATATAAGAGAAGTTGATATTGAACAGAATAGGTATATAATTTACGAGTACTCTCCAAACTTTTTAGGAGTAAAGACTGGAGTTTGGGCGAACATAACTTTTGCTTTTCTAAAATATTCTCCTTTATGCAAAATAACTTTTTCAATCTCGAACGTTGGAAGCAGAACGAAAGGACAAGGCTTTCCATTTGTCTTAAATTTCGATAAGAACTTAAAGCAGAAAGGTTCTCGTTTAAAGTTAGGCAAACTTTTCTTTGACTTTGGAGACGCAGTCTCTCGTTCTAACAAAACGGGTAGATTTTCAGTAAGTTCATTCTCGAATAAAGTAGGCTTTGAAGTTTTAAGCGACGAGGAAATAGACCCAACTGTTGGAACTGAAAGCGGAATTGCGACGAATCAAGTCGTTCAATACTCTTACCCCACAGTTCCCGCGGTTTTTGGGAACGGAATAAACGGGAGCTTAACGATTTCGGCAAACACAGCGTGGACGAAAGCTGGAAACTACTACAATTTTACTGACTTAACGATTAACAGCGGAGTAACTTTAACTGTTTCTCCTGGCGTTATCATAAGAGTAAGCGGAACTTTAACGGTTTATGGAACGATAAGCGCAGACGGGAAAGGAGGAGCTGGTGGTTATGGCATTTATGGGGCGTCAGGAAGTAATGGCCCAGCAACTGACGCTGTGGGCGGGAGTGGTGGAAAGGCTGGTAATTATGGCAATGCTATTGGTTATGGAGGTTCTTACGGTGGCGGAGGCGGTTCAGTTGCTAACGGCCCTACATATCAAGCAAACGGCGGTTCTTATGGTGGTGGGGGTGGTTCGTCTGATGCTGCTGCTGGCCAAGCAATTGGTGGTAATGGGGGAGGAATAATAACAATATATGGAAGAACAATAAATATAGCTTCTGGCGCTGTCATAACAGCAAGTGGCACTTCTGGGACAGTATCCGCATCTGGTGTTGCGGCAGGTGGTGGTGGAGGAGGAAGGATATATATTTATGCTGGTTCTGGAGGATACTCAAATTCTGGAACTTTACAGGCTATTGGAGGAAATGGCGCATGGGGTGGTGGTGGAGGAGGAGCAGGTTGCGGAGGAGGTGGTGGATACATAAAAGTTACTGCTCCTTCTACGGTTACAATAGGAGCAACAAACGTGGCTGGTGGCTCTGGTGCTGGTTATAATGACCCTACTTATTACACAGTTGGGGCATCTTCCGCAGGTTCAACTGCAACTGCAACCGATACAACTTTAGCCGATACATCTTCGAGTGGTTCTTCTACGACAACCTACGCTTACTATTACGCTTACAGTTCTTCGAACACAACTTGGAGGTGGGACTTTAGTTACAGTTTTCCAAGCGGGGCCTCAAGTCGTTCTTTGAGCGTAACTTTTCCAAAAGGACACCAAATCTTAAACGTAACTGCGGTAAGCGACGGGACTGCTCTAACGACCTCGCAATTTAGCGTTTCAGTTTACAATACTACTCACTACTTACTGACGATTCCAGAAGCAACGATAGCGGCGAAAGGTTCTTCTTACAAGCTGTTTACTTCTTCCGTAAACTACATCTACCAAATTCTAAAAGACGGAAGCTACTACTCTCCTTCCTCTACGCTCAACTTCAACATTCAGATAAAGGACGCAACTGGAACTCCAATAGCAAACCAAAAGATTTCTTCTTTCATTACCGACGCAAACTTTGCAACTATATATGCTTCTTCGTCTGCACTATCTTCTGCAAACGGTTGGTTCAATGGAAGTTTTACTGTACCTTCGACTGAGGGAACTTATTACTTGAGAGCGAACACGACTGGAGGAGTGTTTTACTTAACGTTTAAAGTTTCGAGGATAAAACTTTCAAGTTGGACGACTTTGAAAAATAGAGTGAACGTTGGTTCTTCTCCAACCGTGGCGAGTGGTACTGCTCAGTTTACAGTTGACAGCTCAAACGTCGCAAGTGGAACAATATATATAAATGGAACTGCAGTACCAATTTCAAACGGAGCTTTCTCTTGGAGTTATTCTTCTTCAGTAGTAAAGAACTACAGCATTTACACGACTGGAGTTTCTTCTGACAAAGTTACGACTCTAGACCAAACTTATAGCGGGTGGGTAGTTTTCGATAAAGTAAACGTAACTTCATTTACTTTCAAGACACATAGACTTAACGTAAGCCAAGCTCTGCCTTCATTAACTGCAAATTTGGTTTACGAATACGACAACTCTTCTTTCGTCGGCTCTTACACTTTGAACGACAGTTCTCATTCTACTGTAGGAAAGTACTGGTACAAAATAGCTTCGATTTCAGACTCAAAATATGGACTAACAGTTTTCGATCAAAAAGTCTTCGACTACTTAATATTCGATAAATGGAATCTAACTCTTTCCGCTCCTTCAACTAGAGTACCAGCAAATTCAAACGCAACAGTCTACGTTAATGGAAAAAGCCTTTACGACGGTACAGCATGGCAGGGAAAGGTGAACTTGAATATAAATCCAAAACAGCCTTTGGGAACTTATACCTTCTTCATTAAGAACATAACTGATAACTTGTTCAACGTTACTTCTTTCATTAACAATACTGTAACGGTAAAGTTTGACGCTTTGAAAGTTAGTGGACTAAAGTTTAATGGTTACAATCCAGATGGAAGCTTTAACTTCAGCATAACTGACGTTAGGTTCGCAACTGATAATGTTTTAGCTAACAGTTCAACCATAAACGTGAACGGCGTAAACTTTACTTTATACAATTTCAAATTTACGCCTAGCGGTAATCTTATCGTTAAAGCTGTTTACGAGCCCACTTATAAAGTCAGCTCTCCTTATAACAATTTGACTTGGGTATTTAGCAACGCCTCTGTATTTTGGTTGACTACAAAGGAAAACAAGACTTTTAGTGGGCTGTATTATGACAAAGATTCAAAGACTTTAGTTTTCTCTGTCGTAAACGCAACCGTTTACATTTCCAACTGCCCACAGCCTTACTTGGTCAAAATTGATGGGTATCCAGCAACTGAAAACTTAAACTACACTTACGATCCAACAGCGAAAATATTGAAAGTTATTCTTCTTCATTCAACTGGAGTGGTTTACTTTGAGCCTCCTGCTACAGGTGCAGTCGGTGGCGGAGGCGGTGGTGGAAGTCCATATTCTCCTTTAGCGATTTGGCTTCCAACTTACTTCGTAAGCGAGGAAAAGACCTTCTTCAATAACAAATTAGCCTACAAAATCATATTTGTAGGAAACAATACTTCAAATTGGCCTCTACCTTCAGCGTATATGAAATTTGTTCTTCCAAAGGAGATTAATAGTTTTCCTGTTTTGGGAGTATTTAGCATGAACGACACCAAATTCCAATATCCTCTTAACTTCACTCACTACTCAGATGCTTTTGGAAGAGTAGAGGTGGGAAGTTATGTTATAACTCAATTCAATTTACTGAAAGACGAGAAGAGGTATTTTGTAGTTATCGTGGAAGACGTAAACGTGAAAGGAAACATTTGGCAAGCACCTCTAACGATTTTAGGAATAACTTTGCAGTACGGAACATGGTTAGCGATATTTTTGGCGATAATAGGATTTGTAGCTTCATACAGAAAATGGGGCTGGGCAGGAATAGGAATTGGAATTGGAATATTTGCGATAGTGGTGGTATCGTTAGGCGTGAGTGTAACTTTAGCGACAGTTCCCGCCTCACCTGAGGACTGGTTTACTTCCTCCTCACCCGTATATATTCCCTATGTGGGCAGAGTAAATTTGGCGGTACAGGACGTCCTACTTGTCCTCTTCATACTTCTTATAGCAGGGATTTTAGTTTGGAGAAAATTACAGGAAGGTGGTGGATATGCCATGGCCTAAGGGTAAGCCTCGTCCACTTGAGACACGTATAAAAATTTCCCAATCTAACAAGGGTCGTACATCTCCAAAAGCTATTAGACACGATAATAATGTAATCTTGACTTTAATGTCCCAAGGTTATCATGTCATCAGAATTTGGGAGCATGAGCTTTATAATGAACTTGACAAGATTGAAGAGATGGTGTGTGGTTTAGAGATAAAATTAATAATTCCTCCAAAAAATAAAGAGGTGATGATAAACGCCTAAGATTTTGCTAATCCGAAAAAACAAGCCGCCCATTTTTATTTCTAATCCTTCAATAATTCTCAATAGCCATGACTACACTTTGGAGTTCAAAGGAGGAATGTGGATAGCAACCGAAAGAGACGGCAAGGAGAAAGAAGAATGATTCTTCCAACTCTCGGACTAAGCAGAAAGAAGAAGCTTCCATGCCTTCACTACTTCAATTCAACTTTCATGCCTTGGCAATCCTCTTTTATAGGTTTGTTCAAAAACAGTTTTGGCTGGAGCTATAAAAATTCAATTTTATCTTCGAAGGAAGTAAATATAAGCATAATGAAATTTAAACTTTAAATATTTCATTTTCATTTTTGTTTTTATGAAAACGGTTATAGTCGGCAGAGCAATTGAGTATGAGGTTTTCAACACTTTTGAAAGGCTTGGGTTTTTTGTTATGCGTTCTGCCGGTTCTCATGGAAAAGTTGACGTTTATGTAGCTAGTCCAGAATTCGAACTCTTTATTCAATGCAAAAAGGACAAGAAAGCGTTTTCAAAAAAGGAGCGTGAAGAGTTTATCGAGTTAGCACATAGGTTGAACAAAATTCCTGTTCTAGCCTATCGTGACAGAGGAATTTGGCTCGAATTTTTAGACAAAAACAGAACAATTGAGCTAAGAAATTTAAGTTTAAATATTCTTTCATCTTTAATAAGAAATGAGGTGAGAAAATAGATGAGATTGGTGTTTAAGGAAAGGAGCAAGTTTTTAGATTGGATGGAAGACGAAGCTAGTCCTGAAAAGTATAACATATTTTTGACAGAGGAAAACGAGATTATTCTAGTTCCTAAAAAATCTACCCGCCCAATAATCTATGCTTACTACAAGGAATTTGATGCCAAGGAATTTGATAACTTAAAAGCTAATTTTTCAAAGTCAAGCTACAAAGTCTACGAAGTGAAAAGTGTTGACTGGGACGACGAGAAACCGGTGGGAGTTAAAGTTGCTATCGAATAGAACTTTGGTTGGATGGGTTAGTAGGCACAAGATACTTCCTGTTCAACGTGAGGTATTAAGACAGAAGCTTGGTGATGTGGAGTTTGTCATTTTTGATAAAACTTATACCGACGCAGAAAAACTTTATGAACAAATAAAAAGCTTAGGCATAAAATATGCCGTTATAGTTCTTCCTTATAGTATGACGGCTCAACTTGTTCAACACAAGGATATAACTTGGCTTCACAGTGACATGCAACCTGTTCATAATACTAATGAAAAATGTTTAGGAGAAAAGTGTCCGGAGTTTCATCCTGAAACCGACGTTATCTTGCTTTCCAACGACAACAAAACCATTCGTCACTTACGTTTTATGGGGTTTAGAGTTATAAAGGAGGTTAGGATAATTTTTGAAGAATTTTGAGCTGTACGTGGATGGGGCTTCGGAACCCAGAAATCCTGGCGGGATAATTAGCTATGGTGTGGTAATTATAGAAGGAGGAAGAATAGTTTTCAAAAAAGGAGAAGTTATCGAAGACCCACCAAAGCGTACGAATAACGTTGGTGAGTATATTGCCTTGATAGAAGGTTTGAAAGCTTTAAAAAATATTGCTAAAAATGAGGAGTGTAGAATAACGGTTTTTAGCGACAGCCGACTACTAATAAACCAAGTGCTTGGCTTTTGGAAGATAAATAGCGATGTTTTGTTTTCATTAAAAAAGCAGGTCGAAGAATTAGTAAATAGTTTTAATAAAAATCAAAAAATTTCATTTCGCTGGATTCCGAGAGAAGAGAATATGATGGCAGACGCTTTAAGCAAGGAAGCGTATTTGAACTATATGAAAAAGCATCCTGAATTGGTTGAGAGGTATAAAAACTTTTTCGCTTCTGAAAAACAAATTAATTTCATAAAAGTTTTAGGCGGTGAGATTGATGATGAAATCGCAAAATACATGTCAAAAACGATGGCTGGAGTAATTATAAACGATTTGAAGCATAGAAAAAGGTTGATTAGGAAGATTTTTTAGTTTTTATTTTTGGTCTTTGGAAAGGCACATTTTGAGCGAAAAAGGGCTATATGTTAGGAGTGAAACTATATCCTTCCTCAATTCTCTTTCAATAAAAGTTTATAAATTTGCCAAAAACATAAAATAATAATGATAATAGTGGACTGGAAGCCAAATTTTCTGCCAATACATGCTCTGAGAGTTTTTGGAAAAGAGGTTCCTGAATTTCACGAAATAGTTGAGTTTGATTATTATTGCCCAAACGAAAGAGGTTTGTATAGAGTTAAGCGATATAAGGTTGATATTGGAAGAGGTGGGATTAGACTGGAAGAACTTTCTATAACTCCAACTCCAAGAAGCAAGGTTAAAGAGTATTTCAAAAACTATAAAGACTTAGAGGTAGCAGTTTTAAATTTCATAAATCTAATCGTTTACCAAGTCAGACATTACACTTGTCCATCATGTGGCAGTAAACTAGCAAAATTGCCTCGAAAAGCAAAAGAGTTTCAATGTCCAAATTGCAATCTTTATTTTTCAATAGCGAAGGAGTATATTGTTATTAGAAACGATAAGAGTGTAGCTTCATATCAAATTCCAAAGCATAACGACAAGTGTGATACTTTCAAAGCCAACTACCTTATTTCTGGTCTAAGCCTTTTGGCAGATTTGGCTAAGATGGGTGTTTGAAAATGAGCGACGGAAATAGTTTACTTTATTTTGTTTTAGGGGCTCTCTTTACTCTAATAGTGTTGGAGATTTACTTGAATTTGCCTCTTGCACCTACCAACCAAACTACAGTCAGTTTTCAAACCATTAAAGCATTTTTGTCAGTTGACACGACAAACTTTATGAACTTTAATAAAACTATGATTTGTATAGACTACGCTTTTACACTTAGACAGCACGCGAAAAAGGTTGGCATAAATATGGGAATGGCTTTTGTTTATTTTCACTTCAAAGGAGAGAAGCAGACGGTTGGTCATGCTTTGAATTTTGTGATTTTAGACAACAATACCATTCTTTTCATTGAACCGCAGGACGACGACATCGACGTAAATTTAGTCAATCTACTTTCACGAGATTTTCATGGAACAGTTGAGATAGACAGGCTTTGGCTTATTGGTTAGCAGAAAATGCGGCTTGAAAGAAAATGGCTTGAAAAGTCTATTTCATAAAATAATGGGCTGAGGAAGTAGTGACTTTGAGCGAAAAGGTATATTACTTAAAGCGGAAAAGTTATCCTTCCTTTGTTTCATAGCGACTTTATGTGACCTTACGGTGAGTTAAAATTTTTAACTGCGGAATTCCGTTGAAATCAACGGAATTTCAGCCTAAGTTTTGTGATTTAAAATAAAAGTTTATATATCTAGTATAATAAACATATAACGTGGAAACAAAAATGGAAAACAAAAACGAGCTGGGAGGAGCCGGTAAATCTGCCGCCGGTTCTGAGAAGCTAAAGGCAGAACAAGTGATAGACGAAGAAACTAGGAGCAAACTAGAAGACGAACTTAGCGATATAGAATCAGAATTTGAAGAGGCTTGTAAAAGCGCAGTAGAGAAAGCGGCAAAAAGATACAAAAAGAAACTTGACAAGTTTCTTGAAAAAATAGAAAAAGAATATGGAAAGAGCCTGGCAGATGAATTCGCAATAGGAGCAGACGAGGATTTGGACTATTTCCTTAACGAAGATTTTAGGCAATTCTTAGATGACTTATAGAGGTGAAGAAGAAATGAAGGTAGAAAAAGTTTTCTTTTATTGGAACGAAAATAACGTTATAACGATACCAAGAGACGGAGACGGTTTGGTGTTTGTAGGTGAATTCAGTAGCATTCCAAAGGCATTAATACAGTATTTCAGAGTAAAAGGAAAGAACCTAGAGCGGATTTTGGAGCTTAGCAGAGAAGGGCATGATGAAAGCTATACGGAGTTTTATTATTCAGCAAAGGTAGAGGTGAGCTAAGAAATGGAAAAAGAATTGGTTAGTTTAGAGAAAGTGAGAAAGATAAGAAGTTTTGTGGAGCGAATATTGAATTACGTAAACGAAGAGGAGTATCGAAATTACTATACTAAATTGTCGAACTCTATAGGCGTAGAGAGCGAAATTGGGTTCCTAGATTATGATACTAGACTGAGTATAGGAGAATACATATTCAATAAGGTTTGTCGAAAGATAAATCCGCAAAAATTAGTGGATTTTGTGCTGGCAAGGGCGGGATTCGAATATGTCAAGTCAAATAGAATTGAAAAAAGATACAGGTATGAGGGCGGAAACTCGTACAAAAAGGAATGGGGCTGTGGTGTATGGAAATTTTGGGATGATGGAATGTATTCATTTTCGGTATTGTACGATTTACAAGAGTGGAGGTATAAGGTCATACTGTTCATATTGAATAAGGATAACTTAGAGGAAGAAGACGAGGAATGGGGTGAAGTTTGAAATGAAAGATATTAGAGAAAGAATGGAGGCTTTAGCAGAAGAAATAGTTAAAGAAGGTTTCGCAAGAAAATACATGTCGACGTCAGACAATATACACTTGAGGGTACCGCTGTGTGTCGAACATTTTAGTAGCGATTTCGTTTTAGACACTAAGTGGATTGTGTTTCCTGTCACAAGTCAAGGGCTTAAGAGTATGAGAAGATGGTATGCGAAAGTAAAAAGGTGGGAGAATAGATGGAAAGAATTAATAGGAGGTGAGCAGAAATGAAAAAGATAGACAATTTAGAGAAGGTTGTTAGAGACTTCACTAGAAAAAACGGAAGAGCATGGATAACTTATGATGAGTTCACAAGGGAAATGAAAATTAGTAGAGAGACAAATTTAGATTTGCACAATGTAAGGGGAGACATAACATATAGTATAACTAAAAATATGTTCCTTAATTTAGCAAGGAGAATAGACAAGTGGCAAGGAGTGATTTCGATGTGGAAGCTGTATAAAGATGGTTATGGAATTGAGATAACGATAATGAATGAGGTGAGTTGAAATGCAAGAGCAACAATTAGAATGGGAACAGAAAAAGTTAGATGCGATAGCAAAAAGTGTGACAAATTTCATTAACGGCTTAAATGAGAATTTGGGCTCAAGTTACGGAATCAACTCTATAATTAGCATAATTGAGGGTCTTATTAAAGATGATGTGTATTTGTACTTGGTGGACGAGAAATTCCTAATGCAAAAATATAGCTTGAATAAGTATAGAGCCAAAAGAGTATATGACAGGCTTTACCTTCCAAGTAACTTATCGAAATATGAGGTAGTTGCGGTAGTTGCATATAGTCAGCAAACTGGAAAATATTATAGGTTCATTATTGAGACAACGTATGACTATGTATTGTTTAATGTGAAAGTAGAGAGATTAGGACACGAGGAGGTGTATTAAAATGGAAAGAAAAATATTCAAGTTGGATTTCCACTCAGCTAGACATACAGTAGCAAAAACTGGCTGGGAAGTGAATGGATTGGCTTTGCCTTCAGCAGAAGAGCAAGGTTTAGTAAAAGTTCTTTACATTTCACAAACGAACAATAAGACACATTACTTTGCTTTAGTGGAAGCGTTAAGAAGCGACCTTAAGTTCACAAGAATTAGAGTTAGTAACAGAGGGAACGTAACGGTACAGGAGTTCACTATTGAGCAGATGGAACAGTTATTCAAGCCAACTGAGGACGAGTTGAAGTTTTTAGAGGAGGTGAATTAGATGGAAGAAGAAAAAGTTGACGAAGCAGAAGTTATCGAGGAAATAAAAACCGATTTCATTTACGAGTATGAGAACGAGATTGACTACGCAGAAGAGGAAGAGATTGAGGAAGCGGTTGTCAAATTAGCCTCTTTACTTTACGACAAGGCAGTAAAGGAAGGAGTAAAATTTGATGTAGACAATTATGTCGATATAGCTTTTGATATAGTGAGCAAGAATGCAGAAGCTTTTAAGAAAGCAGTTGATAATATAGTAAAAAGAAATAGAGAGAAAAAGCTTAAAGCTTGGCTTTACAAAACTATTCGAAATTTGAACAGAGCGATTGAGAACTTAGAAAACGAGAATCTCCTAATAGGTGAGGATGAATTGGAAGATAAGTTTTACGACATAATTGAGAAAGCGTCTATTAAGGCTTTGGAGGAGGTAGAGCAAGAATGAACGGAATGAGTTATTGTGAAGTTAGTAGAGTAATAAGATTCATAAACGGTGAGTTAAATAGTGAACCTTTCGACATTGATATAGACATCGAAAAGTTAAGACTTTTAAAGATGGGTAAGGTAGTATTAACTGTGAAGTATGGCAGAAAGTCCTATAACGTTTCAAACATTTTCTTCAACATTATTGTCCACCCCGAAAATAGGAGACTGCGAAACCTTATCCAAAAAGCTTTGGAGGTGGTTTAGAATGCCATCTTACAGAGTTATAAAATGTAGATATTGTGGAAGAATGCTGAAGACTTACGACACAGGAAATATCATAACTCGTAAAGGAGAACGTTATAGAGTACTAATGACAGATTGTCCTCTTCATGGTGTTCAATATCATTGGGAAAAAATTGAAGAGGCGGTTTGAATGATAATAGAGAAGAAAATTGATGCTAGCGACACTCCCGAATTAGCCAATTCAGTTTCGACAACCGAGATGAACGTAGGGGGCGATATTTGGTACGTTTACTTTTCTTCGAAAGGATACTTTATTTTGATTCCTTGGTACGGTAAGGTAATTTACTACTGCCAAAGTCGAAGGGACGTGGTTGAGCTATTAAAAAAGTTTTATGTTTTCATAGGTGACCCTGAGTTAGCGATTTACGAGAAGCTCGATAGGTTAGTAAGGTGGTAAATATGAATAATGAACTGTTTTTAGTAAGTCTAGTTCTTCCCAATCTATTTGAGAGAAGGATTGAAAGGAGAGCGAGGCATAAGGTTATTTATAGGATAGTCTGCCTTGACGAGAAAACGTTGAAGTGGCATAAGGCTAGAGATTTGCGTCCTCGCTCCTTGAACGACGATAAAGGAGAGACGGGGGTTTCAGAGTATTATGTCAGGAGAGGAGCACTAAATCCGATTCCTATTGCGACTTGGTACGCAAAGGAGGGAGAGATTTACTCAGTTACGTATAAGGCTATAATAGTTTTGAAAAATATGCATTACACAAGGGGAATTGAGAAGTTTTATGTGGCAAAGAAAGGAATAGACTTGGTAAACGTGAAGAACTTGATGGCGTTAGATATTGAAGAGAAAGATTTCATGAAGTATTATCTTCAGCCACGTTTGCTCTTCCGAAAAGCTTCCAAATATCTGAAACCGGTAGAAGAGAAAGCGGTTTGACACTTTTTATCTCGTCTAATTTCAATGCTCTATACTTTCTTTCGCTTCCTTCCCTTATTTCTATTAGTGCTGGACAGATTGGCGTTTCTATCGCTAATCTTTCTACTGCTTCTTTTACGTATTGCCTTTTTCTCTTTACTCCTAGTCTATTCAACTCAAATTGTATTTCATCAATAGTCATCTCTTTTCCTCTTCCTATCAATATCGCATAAATTAGAGGAGCCAGCATGGCTTTATTGGTCATTTCATACCTCCCTTATGTCACTAACCTCTTTTGGAGTTATTTTCGTTCTATCTTCAATTTCAGCTAACTTCTTTCTAAGTTCTTCAATTTCGCTTTCCTTTGTGAAGAATAGTGCATTTTGATTGGCTTTGTAAATCTCAAGGTCTTTCTTCATATTTGGTACAAAATAAGTATCCTCTACTTTTCCACTTGAATGACCCATCCATCTTTCAACGAGAATGGTTGGGACTCCCCTATATGTTAATTGAGTTTTAAAGTACTTCCTCAAAACGTGAATGTGAAGAGGCTGTCTAGCTACACCCTTTACATACAAGCCTGTCAATTTTAATAAATTGTGCCATCTAGCAACTATTGTCATATACTTTACTTGTCGCTCATTCTCATCAGCTATTATCCAGCTTTCGTCATTCAAATTCTTTCTCTCTTTCAGATAGTTTTCCAATGCTTTTCTAGCTTCTGTTGAACCGAAAGTGTAGTAAGCGAATTGTTCAAGTCTAGTCGACATATAGCCTTTCTGAGCATAGAGGGGAACTATAAAAACTAAAATATCCTTGTCTATTTCAAAGCTTACATGCTTCATTTTCAAATTTAATAGCGTTCCAATTCTCATTCCGCTACTGACTAGAATAGTTATTACAGCTTTCATTTGGTTTGACAATGTGTATTCGTAAATCTTTCCTAGTTCTTCCTTTGTCGGAATTCTATCTACTACTTCTCTCATCATTTTTGGCAATTCTATTGCGTTTCTGTCGAATGCTACTCCGTTTGCTATTAGCCACTTCTTTATTCCTGAAAAATATGTGAATATGCTTCCTCTAGATACTCTTTTCTCAATAAGTTTATCGACAAATTCGTTCAATTTGTTGGTTACCCAAAGCGGACCTGCCTCCAACGCTGTTTTTATGAAATCTTTTGGTTGTCCTTTAAAATCTAAAACTTTTAAAAATATTTGAACTCCTACCGTATATGAGTAGAATGTGTTTCCAGAACCTGAACGTCTTTCTAGTCGTAATTTCAAAGCCTTTATGCTTGGGTCTTCGAAAAACGAGCTCATATTCAAATATAATATAATGGCACGATGTATTTAAGTTTTTAGCTTTCTATAAGGTTAAAAACGGTTTTATTTCTTATAGACTTCAAATGTTAAAATCAAATGTTACAACCTTAGTTTTAAACCAAATTGCTACATTTTTATAAAGTTTGTAGTTCTCTTATACTTTCAATTTTCACTTAAACCTATTATACTGTGGTTAGGATTTTTGCTTTAATACAATGAAGAGCGAGTTTTTCAGTTTTTCAAAAATCAAATTTTATTCTCGCTGAATTTTTTAACCTTAAAGAAATGTTAGGTTAAATAACATTATTCAAAAGCCAAAATTGTAATACTACTGAGCTGAGCTGGCTCGTCTCTGGGCTGTATATATATGTGGATTACTTCTGCATCGATTAGACTGGTCGACAGTATTTCAATTCAAGCTACTAAAAGCTTAAATACAGAAGCTAAGCTATTAACTACATGAGAAGAGGTTGGATTGGTTCGATAGCAATCGTTATCTTCATCGCGGTAAGCTTGATAGTAACAAAGGCGGCGGCGGAACCTCCAATCATAATAGATAGTAGAGGCTGGATAGTTGATAAAGCAAACGGAGCGGTGATTTTTGAGTTTCTAAAAGAAGACGGGAAATACTATCGAGGAAAATATGTGATAAGGCTTGGCTTGATTTCTAAGTTCTGCGACTACGATAATCTGACAGGAAAGGTTATAGACTACACAGTAAGTTATAGAGTGCCAAAATACGTCGGAGAGGTTTATAACTTGACGGAGGAACAACATTTTTTGAGAGCAGGCTATTGGGAAGTTCTTGCTGTCTATATTCCTAAATATCCAAACATCAATCTACTAGAAAGAACTGTGACTTTTGTAGTCTATCCTTCAGAAACCGTTTATGTGGGAGCGCCAATAAGCTTGACTGACTTGACTTTGTATGCGAAAGATTATGTTTTCACACCTCAGCAGAGCGTGAAATTCGTAATAGAAACTCCTCTTGGAAGGGAGTATAAGTTTACCGACAGCGAGGGAAAAGCGATTTTTACAGATATCTACTCCAAAAATATGAAGCTTGTAGAGCCAGACCTGAAACTTAGAACGAATTTAGAAAATATGGAAAGCAACGATTTTTACATTCCTACGATTCCACCAGAACTAATCTACCTTGCTGTTCTATTCTCTCCTATCGCAATCGCTATCTTCACTTTCTACGGTTTTTGGTACTCAATTAAAGTTATAAAAAATTTCATATACGAATACGTGGTTGACATTTATCTTCTCCTATCCTTAGCGTATTATAGGTTTAGAAGATTTTATCGCTATAAACTCTCAAAAAAGTTTATATTGTCCTTCAAACTTAATAAAAATAGAAATGAGGTGGTTTAGTTGGGGGAAGTAAACTCTTTCCTAAGCGTCTCCATGTTCTATCTGCTAGTCGCCACAGCAGTCTTCTTTGTACTTGCCCTAAATATCATACTAAACATTTGGCTTGAAAAAAGGAGGTTGTCTAGAAAATGATGGACCTGGCCTTTCTTCAGGACGCTTTAACTAATATCGCAATCACTCTATTTGCTTTAGGTGTCATATACTTTATAGTAAGGATAGCGGGGGAGACTTTAACGGAATTAGATACAGTTGATATTGAACATGAAGTAGCAGAAGAGGAAGAAGAGTTGGCAGAAGGAAACCTAATAGTGTTGCAAGAGGTTGAAGAACTTACAGAACAAAGAATGAGCATGATTGAGTATCTCGCTTCTAACGTTTGGATAAGGTTTGGAATTCCTTTAGCCGCAATAAACACAGTCTTCATTCTCTTTTTCTGGGTTCTAAACGCTAACTATAACGTCTACACTACAAGCGACGTTTTTGTAGCATTAGGTTGGCTTGGAATGTTTGGAGTTTTCGCTCCTTGGGCAATAGTTTTGCTTGAAATAACTAAAGATATTCTTCATAAAGTAGTAATTGACAGAAAGGCGGAGGTGGAGTATTTAAGATGATTTGGTATCCGATTATAGTTGCTACCTTCATTCTCTTCCTTACAAAAAACCCGTTCTTAGCGTTTGGAGCTTTTATAGTAACGTATTGGATTTTGTTATGGTACGACCCTTCAAGAAAATACTCCCTAATAGCTCAGGAGGTTTTCGACAAGCCGATAATATTTGAAGGAAATTGGCAAGGAAGAATTTATATGCGAACTCTTTTCAATCCAAAGTTGATTAAAGGTGCGAACCTGGAACAAGTAAAGGTTTTGTTGAAAGCGGATTATCTAGGAGTTGCGTTGACTGAGGCAGTTAAAAGAATTTATCCCAACGGCGAGGAAGATTTGAAAAATGCGAAGTTTGACATAATCGTCGGTTCAAACAAATATTCTCCGCTTATGCCTGTTATGACTATAATTGTTATTCCTCCAGATAACAATCGCTCCACCACAGAATACTTTTACGATGCTTTTAGTTATGTGACTTTTAGCAGAGCGCATAAACTTCATGCTTCTGCAATGTTTCCTATCTACATTTTGGCTAAAGAGAGGGGTTGGAAGCCTATTCAAAATGTAGTTGTATGTGTTCCTTCAACGATAAAGTATAACGAAGACTTTGCAGAGAGATTAGACAAGATTTCAGCACTTGGAAGGATTGAGTCGGCTTTCTATACCGCAATAAGAGATGCCTTAGCCAACGCTCAATTAGCTAAGACGTTTTATAACAGCATGAGTAGCATAAAAAGATACGATGAGATGGTTCTTTCAAAATTGAATGAACTTTCCTCAACATTAGCGTTAGTAAGGCTTGAGCTTGATGCTTCTCGTCCTTTGACCGAGGATGAGATACTTTCGAGATACATTGTCAGAGGAAAGGCGGTAACAGCACCGAAAGCTCCTTCCCCAATTTACTTGTTAATAGTGATAGGTGCGGCAGTTGGTAGTTATGTAGCGGAAAGATATGCCTATGCTCCTTATGTCGGTGCTTTGGTTGGAGGAATTATCGGCTATATTTTGACAATGGTGAATTGGTCGGCAGTTTTAGAGAAAATAACTCCAAAAAGAGGTGCTAAAGCATGAGTAGAAGAGAAGAGAGAACAAAACTTCCAAAAGATTTTGAAACTACGATAAGTGAGATAAGTAGGATTCACAAAGACTTAGAAAGAGACATCAATGCCTTATCCAACATAATACTCTACCAGCCAGACTTACTCGATACACCCGTTTACAGAGACATATTTATCCGAATAGGGAGAATAGGCTCTTCAGTTGCTGGATTATTGCAAGAAGAAGAGAAGGCAGATTTATTATCAAAGTATGGCAGTTTTACTGGTACGACAAATTTGTTGAACGTTTTAAACTTTTCGAACTCGAGAGATTCGGCAAGAACAATTGTTTTACTATGCCAAGCTCTTCAGCTTTCAATTTTTGTTCATAAACGTAGGTATGATAGATTGAGCGAGTCTCCCGTCGGCAAAGATATGATAAGGATTAAGTATATCGACAAAGAAACAAGTGAAGTTAGAGAAATCGAGATGCCAAAAGCAATGTACGAGTTGAGCGAGAGTGTAAGGTTTATGCTTCAAAAAGATTTAATCAGAATAGGTTTCATATTAGAAACGAGTTATGGAATCAAGTTACAGAGAATACTAACTATACAACAGGAATTGAAGAGGGCGGAGTTAGCAGAAGAAAGATTTGTTCCTTCACCGCCACCAGAAGAAAGTATGGAAAGCTTTGAAAAACCAGAAGAAGTCGGTTTTGAAGAACTTGAAGGTGGAAAAGAAAGTGGTAAAGAATCAGCAAGAGGGAGTGGTGAGGAGAAAAGTGAAGAAGGAGGTGGTGAGTTTTGAGAAATGAAGATGATGATTATATTTCAAGAAGTAGTTTAGAGAATTTTGCTAGTAGCATAACTTATCTTCCAAAGTCCATAAAGACAAAGAACGATGCTTTAGCATATTTGATTGGTAAGGCTTTTAAAGAGACGGATTTTTACATTCAAGCCAAATCTCTCTATATTGCCGTTCATATGTTAGATGATAAGGAAAAGGTTGAAGCAGGAATAGACTTGAAAGAAGTTGATGATATGTTTTCAATGGCGGCTTGGTTGAGAGGGGCATTAAAGTATTCAAACGAGATTTATTTTAGGAAAGTTTTTTCTCAGACAATTTTACCTGGGTTATTGATTGTGCATAAGAGAATTGGAAATGTTATGAATAAGCTTATGAGATATATTGAGTCGAAGGGGGTGAGAATAAAACTTGATGAGGTCACCAGAGAAGCCTAAAATGCGTTATTCTCCTATCGATTTGGCAAAAGAAAGAAAAGCTCCAAAAATCTTTGTTAAGGACATATTCGGAAAAGTTTTCTTTGACTATAACAATGTAGTGTATAGCGTATTAGGAGTGAAAGGAGCAGGCAAGTCAGCAACCTTAGAGGTGATAGCAACTAGGTATCCAAAAGTTTTAGATTTAGGCTCCTCAATTGACGGAGAAAATTTAGCTTGGCTGAGAAGTGGAATGGTTAAGAACCCCTTGTTGATTTGTAGCGATAATGTTAGGTTAAAAACTTCTTTCGACTGGAAGAAGATTAGCGAAGTTAGGTTGAAAGATATTTTAGAACATGACTTCATTATTTCTACTCCTGCATTCTACATGAAACCTTATGAGATAGGTAGGCCGGAAGAGGAGTTCCAAGCTATTCAAAGAATAATAGCGGTTCTTTGGCAAAGAAAGGTTATTGACGAGTATTGGTATCTACTATTCAGAGAGGCTCCTAACTACTTCTACTCGAGAATAGGTTTAGGAGTTGATGAACAGACAGCCGCGAAGAAAAAGTTCATTGAGGTTGCGAGAGAAAGCAGACATTTTGGTTTAGCTCTTGGCTTAGACATGCTAAGATACACAGCAGTTGAAATCGATTTGAGAGAGCTGAGCGACTATATAATTTTTAAAGCGTTAGGCCCAACAAAACTTGATGAAAGGCTGAGATGGATTTTTGCTTTTGTCAATCCATACTTTTTGAGAGACCTTCCTAAGCCTTATGCGGTTATTGAGCACGAAGGAAATATAGCAGTAGCATATTTTGAATATCCAAAGTGGCATAAGAAAGTAGAGGAAGGAGTTAGTATTTTTGAAAGCCTAGGAATTGAAATTGTCCACGAAGTTGAAGGTGCGGTAGATATGGAAAAGGTAGAAAAAGTAGCTAGAAGTGAAGCAGGTGAGATTAGCGAAAAAACAGAAGAAGCTATTGAAGAAGAAAGCGAAATAAAGGAGGAGATAAAAGTCGAACCAGATAAAGTCGAAAAGTTTCCTGATAATAGATTTGATAGCAAGGATTTAGAAAATCTAGATAGTATAATAAAATTCCTTAATAGAGCCGGATTTAGGAGTAAGACCGATAAGAGCGATAGCGATTAAAGTTTAAATATTCCCTTCAATTTTATTATTTTGAGGTGAAAGAAAGATATGGTTGACGAAAGAATAACAAAGAAGATAGACTTTCTTAAAAAGCTAGGAGTGAATCCAGAACCTGAGATAAACAAATTGTTAGATGCGAAAATAAACAAAATCTTCTCAGAGCTCAAGTCTACTCCACCAAAGACAAAGTCTACTCCTCAAAAACCCAAGCCAAAAAACCAACCAAGTCAAAAAGTTGAGCAGAAATCGGCAGACGAATTAGCGAAAGAAGTTGCTAAGCAAATTTAGGAAAATTTAAGTTTAAATATTCCTCTTTTTTTTATATATTTTGGTGTTAGTAAAATGGAAAGCAAAAAAGCGGAGAAAATTGTTATCCTTCCAATGCCAACAATACACAATATTAGAACAGCGGTTTCCAAAGCAATAGGCGATAACTATACACTAGAAACATTACTTGAAACAGACTTGGTAGACTTTGAAAAAGATGACTGGCAGTACAAGTTAAAGGATAGGCTAATTTCATTAATAGACAAATACGGCGATAGGACAATATATTTTGTGATGGTTGGTCATCCACTAGTCAATGCAATAATGGTCAAATATGCCCAAGAAACATTGAAAAAAGCAATTTGGCTACTTGGCTGGGACAGCATGAGGAGAAAATATAAATTAGTTAATCTTCCTTATGAGGTGGAGTAGAATGTCTGAACCAAATGAGGCTAGAGACGAGGCAATTAACAATTCGATGACGGCAGAAAAGAAATATCCTGACTACGTTGAGGAAAGATTGAAAGACTATTCAGACAGGTATAATATAACTTTGGAAGAACTGTATGCGATGTTTGAACAAGTTTTAAACATTGACTTTGTACAAAAAGACCCGCAATTCAAAAGCGACGATGACAGATATAACTATGTCCTTAAAGTTCTCTACGCTCGTCTGTCTATAAGAAAAGGAGTGAAAGAATATACAATAATTCCTTTCGGTTTGACAGATATAAGGGTTCCAAAATCCGGAGAGCCAATTAGCAGAATTTATGCCTTAGTTAAAGGTGACAAAGGTCTAGAAAAGAAAGTTATATTAGCGAGAGGAAGCGTAGCTAGTATAGTAAACGACATTCAACTCTTTTCCGCGTACAAAGTCTCTCTATTAGACTGGAAAGGAGTTCTAATGGTAGATAGCATGACGGTGTTTAAAGACCCAATTCCTATCAAAATAGACCCAATTGAGTTACTAAAAAGCCAAGGCTTTAGACAGATAACAATAAGAGAGTCTGTTCTTTATCCTTCAAATGT
>Ga0315298_1004138_pt1 | contig 22079 bp, 15 predicted proteins | sample WHS_1_MG_FD_203077 | JGI IMG/M metagenome (GOLD analysis project Ga0315298, IMG submission 203077) | Extremophilic microbial mat communities from Washburn Hot Springs, YNP, Wyoming, USA - WHS_1_MG | ecosystem: Environmental > Aquatic > Thermal springs > Hot (42-90C) | place: USA: Wyoming...
CATGGCGCATCAGTGGTTTGCATAACCGGCGCTGGCATATCTCTGTGAAAGTGCCTGATGGTCTTTCTGCTGTGCTGGTTGTGCCAGTAGAATTTTCTTTAGGGCAGAATAATAGGAGATTCCATCTGAAGGAAGGGCAACACAATTTTTCGTTTCATAGCGGAATAGCAAAGGGGGCTAATGACCAGCAGAGAAAGAGTTAAACATATACTTCATTACGAGCCGTATGACAGGATGCCTGTGGTGCATTTTGGATTCTGGAAAGAAACCCTTGATAAATGGGTGAAAGAAGGTCATATCAGCAGAGAAGTTGCTGAATCCTGGTCAGATGGCAATCCAACCGATGCCGCTCTTTCAATGCAACTTGGTTTTGATTTTGACTGGTACAGTGTGTTCAGCCCGATTATGGGGTTATGGCCGGCATTTGAAACCAGAGTTATTGAAGAACTGCCTGATGGCACAAAGAAAATCATGAGCGGCGAGGGGGTTGTTTATCTGGAGAAACCCGGTGCGGGTTCAATACCTGCGGATGTTGACCATCTTTTGAAAGACCGCGACGCGTGGGAAAAACTGTATCTGCCAAAACTAAAGTGGCATCCTGACCGGCTGTTAAAGGCGCAGGTGCGTGCAAACGACAGAATTGTTCAATTTGACAGGGGTGGCCTTGATTTTCTTAAAAAGGATGAACGCGATTATCATTACGGCCTTTTCTGCGGTAGTTTATACGGATGGATTCGCAACTGGCTCACAATGGAGGGGGCATGTTACTTGCTTGTAGATGACGAACCGCTTTTTGACGAAATTGTTGAGACCAACGCCAATCTTTGCTATGAGTGTGTTAAAGCGGCCCTTGAAAGCGGGGCAAAGTTTGATTTTGCCCATTTCTGGGAGGATATCTGTTTCAAGAATGGCCCCCTTATAGTTCCATCTGTCTTCCGCAAGAAAATCGGGCCTCATTACAGGCGCATCTGCGACCTTGTGGGTAGGTATGGTATTGATATTGTTTCAGTGGACTGCGATGGATGCATTGATGCGCTTGTCCCGATATGGCTTGAAAATGGAGTCAACACGATGTTTCCGATTGAAGTTGGAACCTGGGGCGCAAGTATCAGGCCGTGGCGTGAAAAATACGGAAGGTCCCTGCGTGGGGTTGGAGGAGTTAACAAGGTTGTGTTTTCCAGGGACCGCAGGGCGATTGATGAGGAAATTGAACGGCTGCGGGTTCTTGTTGACCTTGGCGGGTTCATTCCCTGCCCTGACCATCGGCTTCCATCAGACGCAAAATGGGATAATGTAGTTTACTACTGCGAACGGATGCGCAGTGTATTCGGATAAATCGCACTTTCTACCGAGGAGGACGACATGAAAAGGAGTGATTTTGTGTCATCAATAAATGAAGGAATCAAGAAGCCATCAAGCATGTTCAGGGGCGCTCCATTCTGGGCATGGAATGGAAAACTTGAACCAGACCAACTGCGCCGTCAGATTCGGCTCATGAATGAAATGGGGCTTGGCGGCTTTTTTATGCATTCAAGGGTCGGGCTGGCGACTCCGTATCTTTCAGATGAATGGTTTGAATGCATTCGCGCATGCTGTGAGGAAGCAGAGAAGTCAGGAATGAAGGCATACCTCTATGACGAAGACAGATGGCCATCAGGCGCCGCAGGAGGGCTTGTCACAAAAAATCCAAAGTACAGAATGCGGTCTCTTATGATGGAAAAACTTGAAGATGCCGCAAAATTCAAACGGACAAAAGATGTAATCGGGGTTTTTGCGGCAAGGGTTGAGAAGGCGTCTGCATACGATGTCAGAAAAATTCAGCCCGGCCATCCTGTACGACTTTCACCTGGTGAATCCCTGATCGTATTCAGGGTAAAGATGCAGGAGACCAGTCCCTGGTACAATGGATACACATATCTTGATACCCTCAGCCACGAGGCAGTCAGGCAATTCATCAGGGTTACATATGAGGCATACAGGAAACGGATTTCCTCCAGATTTGGAAAGTCAGTGCCCGGTATATTTACTGATGAACCAAATTATGGCGGGATGCTTGGAGATGACTGGGAAAAAACTGGCATAATTTCTGCTCCATGGACAGAAAAACTACCGCGGATATTCAGGCAGCGATACGGATACGATATTATTGACCATCTGCCAGAAATTTTCTTTGATGTGGATGGCCAGCCATTTACACGCGCCCGCTACCACTATCATGAATGCGCCACGTTCCTTTTTGTTGACGCCTTCGCAAGACAGATTGGCGACTGGTGCGGGAAAAACAACCTGCTTTTCACAGGCCATGTCCTGTCTGAAGATACGCTTTCCCACCAGACAATAGTTGTTGGCGATTGCATGCGTTTTTACCAGTACATGCAGGCGCCGGGTATGGACCTTTTGACAGAATGCTGGAGGATTTTTGTAACCGCAAAACAGGTTAGTTCTGTTGCAAGGCAGTTTGGCAGAAAATGGCGGCTCACAGAGACATACGGATGCACGGGCTGGGATTTCCCATTTGCAGGCCATAAGGCGCTCGGTGACTGGCAGGCGGCTCTTGGAATAAACCTCAGGTGTCCGCATCTCGCCTGGTACACCATGTCAGGGGAAGCGAAAAGGGACTATCCTGCTTCAATTTTTTACCAGTCGCCATGGTGGAGATTTTATAAGAATGTGGAGGACTATTTTGCGCGTATCAATTACATAATGACAGAAGGCAGCGAGGTGCGCGACCTCCTCGTTATACACCCCGTGGAGAGTATGTGGCTCAAATGCAAACTTGGCTGGCGAACAGACCAACAGGTTAACGATTACGACCGGATGTTCTGGAAATTGAGCGATTTTCTGCTTGCCGGACATATTGATTTTGATTATGGCAACGAAGAGATAATGAGCCAGCACGGCCGGATTAAAAGAGAAAACGATGACACAAAACTCTTTGTCGGTAAGGCGCCTTACAGGTGTGTTCTTGTGCCGCCGCTGGTGACAATGCGGCGGTCCACACTGGATCTTCTGAAAAAGTTTCGTTCTGCAGGAGGACAGGTTTTGTTTGCAGGAGATATCCCTGAGTATGTTGATGCAATGCATTCTGATGAAGTCAGGGAATTCGCAGGCGGATGCGACAGGGTTTCTCTGGACGAGGAGGCACTTATAAAAGCGGTGGAAAAAACGTGCCGCCGGATTTCAATTGCTGACAGAAGCGGCAAGCAACTCGGGCCGGTCCTGTACCTGTTGCGGGAAGATAATCAGGCGTATTATCTCTTCATCTGCAACACAGGGCAGGATTTTGCACATAGCGAAAGACACATCATGGAAGAGATTAGGGTGCGCGATAGAACCATGGCTTTTCCTGATGTGATTATTTCAGGTTTTCCTGAGTGGACTTACCCCGCGATTGAAATTGACCCTGAAACAGGAAAGTTTCTTGCCGCTGGTGTGGAAAGGAAAAACAACGGGTACGAGATACACACAACCCTTCCTGCGCTTGGAAGCAGGCTGTTCTTGATACCGAAGAAGCATCTGGAACTTCGTCTTGACCCGGTGCCGAATATGAAAGAGGTCAGTCGTATTCCACTTGAAGGAAATGACTGGGAAATCCGGCTGAATGAACCAAACATTGTTGTGCTGGATAGACCAAAATTCAAAATTTCGGACAGGGACTGGCAGCCGGAAACTGAAATTTTGCGCGTTGACCGCGCTGTTCGGGATGCCCTCCGGATTCCGCATCGGGGTGGTGGTATGGCTCAGCCATGGACGCGCAGAAAAAATCCCCATCCAGAATCAGTGCCGGTTTCACTTCTTTATTCATTTGACGCCGAATATATCCCTGGAGGTATGACTCTGCTGGCGCTTGAAGAGCCCCAATTATACCGGATAAAAGTAAATGGCGTTCCTGTGAGTACGGATATGGAATGCGGATGGTATGTTGACAGGTCTCTGCGAACAATTCCGATTGATACCTCGCTCATACGGCCCGGCGCCAATGAGATACTTCTTGAATGCGCATACAGCGAAAACCATCCTGGATTGGAAATCTGCTATCTTCTCGGTGATTTCGGTGTGGAAATAAGGGACCTCCATCCTGTCATCAAGGGGCCGGTTAACTCTCTCAGATTGGGCGACTGGGTAAACCAGGGACTCCCTTTTTACTCAGGGTCAGTGCGTTACATTAAAACAATCAAACCATCAATTCGCGAAAATGAGCGGCTGTTTGTAATGATCCCTGAATATCGGGGTGTTGCGGTGAGGGTTCTTGTGGATGGAGAAGAAGCAGGATTCCGCGGATGGGAACCGTATGAAGTTGATATCACTGACAGGGTAACCGGGAAGGAAACAACAATCCTTGAAATTGAAGTGATAGGACACAGAAGAAACTCGCATGGTCCATTTCATTTCTTTATGAAATGGCCAATCTGGACAGGTCCCGGGCAATATGTGGCAGAAGGCCAGGAGTGGCGCGAGGAATACCAGTTGGTTCCGTGCGGACTGATGGCACCGCCTGAGCTTTCAATTCGGGCCAGGTAAGTTTTGATGTTTATTTCTGTTTTGCTGCGTTTGTGGAAAAACGGCATTTTGCGATTATTCGTTTGCTGGATTTCACTGATATAATACTTCCATGACTGATAACGACACAGATGGCCTGTTTCTTGATAGTCCACAGGAAATTCCCTCTGGCAGAGAGAAAGATATTGTTTCTGTTGCTCAGTTTCTTGAGCGTGCAAACAAGTTGCTTTCTGCGATGACACAGACCCGGGTGCACGGGGAAATCGCTGAAGTTAGTGTTCGTGACAGGTATGCCTTTTTCCGTCTTAAAGACATTTCTGGAAAGGACTGTTCAATAGAATGTTTTATCGGCTGGCAGAGATACGACCGATTCGGCCATCTTCTCCAGGATGGGCTTGAGGTAGTTATTTCAGGGGAGCCCGGGATTTACAAGACAGGCCGCTTCAGAATAGACGTTACGGAGATTGAGCCGATTGGCGAAGGCGCATTGCGGCGGGCATTTGAGGCGCTCAAGAAGAAACTTGATGAGAAAGGATTTTTTGCCACTGAACGAAAGAGGCCAGTTCCAGAGATTGTAGAAAACATCGGGCTTATCACCTCTGAATCCGGCGCCGCAATACATGACTTTGTTACCAACCTCGGCAATTATGGATTCAGAATCTTTTTTCTGGATGTTTTTGTGGAAGGAGATTATGCCGATGCTTCCATTACAGAAGCACTCGTTAATCTTGGAAGGCGCAGTGATTTGCTTGATGTGATCGTTCTTATTCGTGGTGGTGGCAGTATGGAAAGTTTGAAGGCATTTAACTCTGAATCAGTTGCAGAAGCGATTTTTGCGTCGCGCGTGCCTGTGATAACAGGGGTCGGCCACGAAAAGGATGAGACGATAGCGGATTATGTAGCCGATATACGATGCTCCACGCCAACAGCGGTTGCCGCATTGTTAAGGAATAACCGGCAGGCGCTTCTTCAGAAGATTGACGACCATGCAGATTACGCAGTTTCTGCGATGGAAGAAATACTTGAGTCGTACAGGAGCAGGATTGAGCAGGCAGTGACTGCCATTACAACAGAAGTTGATGCCCTGCTTGATTTCTGCGCAACAGAGATGGGGCGCTTAACAAATCTGATTGAGGCAAGGTATCAGAAGATATTCAGGGTTTTTGATGACATTCAATCCGGGTTCATCCGCGTGCTCGGCAGGCAGTGGGAGCGGATGAGGCAGGATTCCCATGCGGTCCGCACTGCATCAGGAGAAGTGCTGCATAATTTTGAACTTCTGCTGATGAGGTTTCAAAAACGTCTTGACACAGGGCAGGCAACGCTGGTATCTCTCAATCCTGAAGCAATTCTGCGCAGGGGATACAGCATCACATCTGATGAAAACAATCATGTGCTCAAAAGAGCGGTTGATGTACAGCCGGCATCCCGGGTGAGGATAAAACTGAGTGAGGGGCAACTTTCGGCAAAGGTTGAGCGTATAACAGATAAAGGGAGGGCAGATGACCAGGGATAAGGAGCGGATACAGAGCGCTTTGGAACGTCTTGAAAAAATTGTGGCTCAACTCGGGCAGGATGATGTGGATGTTGAAACCGGGCTTGAAAAGTTCAGGGAAGGAGTTGCCCTCATAAAGTACCTGCGCAGCCGCCTGCAAAAGGCAGAGAATGAATTCCTTAAACTGAAACAAGAACTGGAATCCGGCAGTGCGCAGGATGACAGTGATGAGAAACAGGAGATGACCAGATGAAGAAGCGTTTTACAGTCGCTGATTTGCCTGAATCAGAACGGCCAAGGGAGAGATTCAGGGCGCACGGTGACAAGGTTTCAATCCCTGAACTCCTTGCCCTTGTGCTTGGCAGAGGTGTTCCGGGTGAATCAGTTCTGACCGTGGCGCAAAACCTTCTGGCGCGTTTTGGTTCGCTTTCCGGCATTGCTGGCGCATCGCTGGAAGACCTTCAAACGGTAAAAGGCATTGGCCCGGCAAAAGCCGCCCAAATTGCCGCATGCTTTGTTCTTGCGAGAAAATTGATGGCTGAAGAAAATGAAGAAAAACATTACGGCGAGCCGGTCACATCTCCAGTTGTTGCGGCAGACCTTGTGCGTGAGAAGGTAGGTTCGTACAAACGTGAGCATTTTTTTGTTCTTTCATTTGATACCCGCAACAGGTTCCTTGGCATTGATGAGGTTTCTATCGGAATCCTGAATGCGAATATCGTTCATCCCCGGGAGACATTTGACGCTGCAATCAGGAGGCATGCCGCCAAGATTATTATTGCGCATAACCATCCTTCTGACGACCCTGAACCGTCTGAGGATGACCTTGATATTACGCGGCGGCTCGCAGAAGCAGGAAGAATTGTTGGCATTGAACTTCTGGACCATTTCATTGTCACAAAAAGCGGATGGTTGAGTTTCAGGGAGAAGGGTTTGATGTCGTAAGTGAAGGAGTGATATAAGATGACATCGCGAAGAGACATGATACTCCTTACCTGCGGCATGGTTGCGGGCAACAGTTTTTATACTGTCGCCATCGGAAGCATCCTCACTCTGTTCTTGTTGAAACTCGGTATCCGCGAGGCATTTATTGGATTTCTTTCAATTCTTCCGTGCATTATCGGTCTGGGCTCTGTTTTTCTGATACAGACAGTTAACAAGCATGCCGGTAAACTCCTGGTGTTTTCTGCCGCAGCAATGGTTGGAATTGAAATCCTTTTTATGCCATTGTTTCTTCTTGCAGGGAAACTCTCATTCCTTCAGACAGTCCTTCTGTACACAGCGCTCATTTTTTTCTTCCATTTTCTGACGCAGATTTATGTTCTTGCGTGGTTTCCAACCCTTGAAACACTTGTTGGGTACCAACAGCGGGGGCATTTTTTCGGCATTGTGAGGGTTGCCTCAACATTTCTCGGCTACGGGCTTCTCCAGATTGCTTCTTATATTCTTGGCCCTGACCCAGCGTTTGTCCGATTTTTCTGGGTTGAAGCAATGATTGTTGCGGTTTCCATTTTCTGGCCAGTATCATTTTCAAGGGTTAATATGCCGCAATTTTCAGTGCATACAAAGGGTCGGATAAATCCTGTTTCGGACTTGCGGCTGATACTCTGTGATAGCGACAGGAGCAATTACTTCTGGTTTCTTTTTCTCTGGACATTTCTTGCAAGCGCTGTGGGTCCTTTTATGATGCCGTTTTACAAAACAGAATTGAATCTGCCGACTTCATATTGCGTTTATCTTACATCTGTGACCACATTCGGGTATGGACTTACGGTTTTTGCATGGGGAAAACTTACAGACCATCGCGGGAGCAGGTTTGTTCTTTTCATCTCGTTTCTCCTCGGGTTTCTATATATGATGCTTCTGGCCTATGTGAAATTTTTCCCTGTCAGGTATATCCGTGTGATTCTTTCCGGGATCGCATTCCTTGGAGGAATTGCAAGCGCCGGACAGTTGATGGGCGATACCACGAGAAGGATGGCTCTTGCGCCGGAAAGTGAAAAGTTCTCATACTTTTCATATGTAATGATTTTTGGAGCGCAGTTTCCAGCCATTATTGCATCTCCGCTTGCTGGCTTTATCCTTGAACGGAACCGCTACAGGTCTTTTTTCGGGCAGGGCATTTACCAGATGCTCTTTATTTTTGTCGGCCTGCTGCATCTTGTTTTCTTTTACAGGATTTTAAGAATGAAACCCATACGAGAAAGGCCTGTTGATGAGATTCTGAAGGATGTGATTTCTTCAGGGTTAATGAAGGTGCGCGATGTAATTGCAAGCCCTGTGCAGTAGAATGTCGTCCACATCAACCCTGTAGAAACAGTTAGTAGTGGGAGGTAAGATATTTGTAGGGGTCGGATTTATCCGACCCGAAGCAGTTAGTAGTTGGAGGTGGGATATTAGGGAGGAGGTCACTCCTCCCTAAGGTTATCAGGCGGGCTTGATAAATCAAGCCCTACAAATCAAATCAGGAAACCACAGGGTCAACTGTTTTTTCATTCAGTCCTCACAGTGTATAATGCTATCTGGATTTTAGATGGGTTGGACAGCAGCAGAATAAGAATTGGATGATACCGGCATAGATTATGTCGGTGTTTCTATTTAATGCCATGCTTACGCCAAGAGAAAAAAACATACTTATCATCGGGCAGGTTTCAGGAAATTCCTTTTATACCATTGCGTTCAATGGGGTAATGACGCTTTTCCTCCTTAAAATCGGCGCAAAGGAGGGCCTCATCGGTTTTCTGGCAATCCTGCCTTCATTGATAGGCGTGGGCTCGGTTCTCCTTATCCCGTGGGTTGAGAGAAATTACCCTTCGTTGTTAAAGCTAACTGCGTTCTATATCTTTGTTCTTGAGTTTCTTCTTCTGCCAATTTTTCTCATTGCGCACCGACTAACCCTTTTCTGGAATGTGTTTTATTACACAGCGTTCTTATTTCTGTTCTATATTTTTACCCAGATTGCAAACCTTGCATGGCTGCCCACAATTCAGGACTATATTGCTGAAGAACAGCGGGGCAGGTTTTTTGGGACACTCCGGCTTTCATTTACGCTCTTTGGATACCTCCTTTTAAGGGTTTCATCAAGAATGCTCGGGCCTGAACCGGACTATATCCAGTTTTTCTGGGTTATCACCATGGGCGTGGTTCTCAGCGCCATCTGGCCGTTTTCATTCACACAGATTTCTGAGCCGAAGCCGCATACGCTTGAACGCGAAGAGTTTTCTCCAGGCAGGTCCATGCGCGTCATTCTGAATAACAGGGAGTTGAGCAAGTATTTCTGGTTTGTATTCATCTGGAGTTTCTGGTCCGGTTTTGTCGGGCCTTTCATGGTGCCTTTTTACAAGACAGTTCTCCATCTTCCATCGTCATTTTGTATCTATCTGAACTCTATGACGCTTCTCGGAATGGGTGGACTTGCATTTGCCTGGGGGAAACTGAATGACTACCGCGGAAGCCGTTTTGTTCTTTTTGTTTCATTTGTTCTCGGTCTGATATTCTGGATTTTTATGGCGCATCTGAAGATGTTTCCGCCAGACCGACTCAATCATGTACTTGTGGCTCTCTGCTTTTTTGGCGGGATTGCGGGTGGTGGACAATTGATGGGCGATACCACACGGAGAATGGGGCTTGCTCCTGAAACAGGAAAGGTTGCTTTCTATTCCTATCTCCTCATTGTTGGCGGCCAGTTACCGGCTATCATCGCTTCGCCTCTTGCCGGAGTGTTTATTGAAAGGCATAGGGGTTTTGTTTTCCATGGATACGGCATATATGAAATTATCTTTCTGACATATGCTGTTTTTAACCTGTTTTTCCTCGTGCAAATTTTGTGGATGAAGCCGATAAGGGAAAAGCCGGTTGGCGAAATTTTCAGGGATGCAATGAACGAAAATCTGATGAAGGTCAGGGATCTCATAGCAAGCCCTCCATGATTGCGCAGTTAAGGTAACGGCCAGTTAAATTCTTGACAGATGACCGAAGCACCAGTCGGAAAGATTCAGAAGCAACAGGGTATTGACGGACCATGCCCCAAGATGTCAACGACCTTCCAGAGATGAAATTAATCCAGTATCAGTATATAATTTCCCTATGGAGAATCGCAGAGTCCTTGTTGAATTTCCTTTTTCTTATCCCGGGAGGATGAAGTATCTTGTGCACAATTTCCTTCCGGAAGGGAATGATTTTTCAAGAATCCTTCACCTTACATCGCACGCTCCGGGGATTGAGGATTTTCGGATGCAACTCTGGCGCGCGCTCAATAAACCAGTAATCCTTCCTGAAAGTTATACGCTCAAGGGTTTTGCCGCCAAAATTGTCGGGCAGCATAGTTCAAGACGACTTATAGGGAATATTGAAAGGTACCTGATTTTGTACCGCCTGTGCGCTCCGCTTGCACAGGTTACTGGCAGCAGCCAGGTTTCTATTGCCAGCCAGATTACTGGCTTTGTCAGGGATTTCAAAACATCTCATTCCACGCTTGATTTCCAACTGTACCGAAGCAAGGTTTCATCTTACCGGTGGAATTATCAGCAGAACCAGGCAGCAATTGAAGGCGCGCTTGACATACTTGAAAAATACCAGGCGTACCTCAATGAAAACTCACTATGTGATGAAGATGATGTGTACATTTACGCTGGCGACTGCCTTGACAGAACCTCTTATGACATGCTTGTTCTTGACGGGTTATTTGAATTCTTGCCTTCCCAGCGCATTTTCATTGAAAAACTTGCTGCCCGCTGCAAATCACTTGTGGCAACTTATTGCAGGGACAGTGGCGCAAGCGCTGATGTGAAGGGTCTTATTCTTGATAAGGCATTTGATTTCTTAGGTTCGCTTGCGGATGAGAAAATCCAGGTTGCAGGTGCCCTGCGCAAGCCAGAGATTTTTGTTCGCAGTGCGCCGTCACCTGAAGAAGAGGTTCGCTGTGCAGGGCAGCAGATTCTTGCAGAAATAAGAGAAAATCCTTCCCTCGCATGGGAGGATTTCCTTGTGGTATTTCCTGAAATGCCTTCTTACCGGACAGTTGTCAAGAGAATTTTTGGAAGGATGGGCATTCCGTACAGGATGACGCCCGGCTACACGCTTGTGCGCGACCCGTCAATTGTCAGCGTGCTTTCAATTTTTGATTTGCTTGAAGCCCAATCATGGGAAAACCTGATGAATGTTTTTTCATCCCCGTTTTTCGATTTCAACCCGAAAGAGACAGCAAGGTTTTCTTTAGAAACCCGGGAAGAATTTGCAGGAGTTGGCTTTTTCCCTGAGAAAAAATGGCTCGGGCGCTGGAAAAATTACCAAAAGCTTAACAAGGCGCTGGCAGGATTGAAAAAGAACACCGGAACATTGTCGGATTGGAGCACAGCGCTTTTAAATCTCATTGAAGCGCTCGGATGGCACGGGTGTGAGGCAGAAAGCAGCAGCATGTTTTATGAGATTTGCGAGAATCTCCGCGGTGAAGATGTTGTTGACAGGCAGACATTCCGCAGAATTCTTGAATACGCGCTTGAAAGCGCAGAAGTGGAAAAGAGCAAGGGCGAATTCGGCGTGCGGATAATGGGTGTGCTTGATTCAGCAGGGATTGAGACAGAAATTGTCTTTTTCGGCGGCGCAACAGATGCCGCACTTCCGACGGCTGCCAGCCGTCATGAATTTTTTCTGCCGGATGCGCTCAAAAAAGAACTTGGGTTGAACCATTACCGCCTGCAGATAGCGCGCGAACGGCTTGATATCTATCGGCTAAAATGCGGCAACCGCAAAATTTTCTTCACATATCCGACGAAAGTAAACGGCATAGAACAGTCAAAATCGCTTATGCTTTTTGACCTTGACGAATTCCCTTTTGACACGCCTCCAGTATTCTCTTTAACCGGGACAGGCCGTCTGTGGCGTTTGCAGGACGACTGGGAAAAATTCATGGAGAGGTTCTATGACAACGGAGTATTTTCTTTTTCAGCCACGCAACTTGATAAACTTGCAACCTGTCCTTTCAGATTCTATCTTGAAGAGGTGGAAGGGGTCTTTCCGTATGAGGTACCGTCAATTGAAGAAGACCCGGCGCTGTGGGGGCTTATTGTCCATCGCGCCGCTCAGGATGCTGCGGTGCGTTTTAAGGGCATGATTATTGACGCTCAAAGCGCCGCCGGACAAAAACAACTCTTTGAGGAGCGCCTTGAATTTTATCTCAATAACCCGGAAAGCATTGATCCGCACCGCGCAACTGGTTTTTCACCTGTTGTAAAAGAGTTCCTTAAACCCAGGGTTCCAATAATCTGTCGCATGTTCAATACGCTTACAGATCAACATATCGGGCATAAAATTGTGGATGTTGAACACAAATGCACTGAGACCATCGGCAAAATTGTACTTACAGGGAAATTTGACCGGATAGAAGAAAACAAAGATCTTGTTGAGGTAATAGATTTCAAGACAGGCAGGGACTTTCCGGTTGTGGAAAAAAATGCGCCTGACCGGAACAAATTTCTGGATGCTTCTGGCAATCCGCTTCCTGCATGTCAGCGTTTTTCAAATACCCAGTTCATTCTTTATTATCTCCTTGCGAAAAAGCACTTTTCTAAGGATTCGCTTGTTATTGCATGGAAACTCCATTTTCAGGAACCCGATGAGATTGAGAAACGATATCCGCATATAAGCGGGATTGCCGATGAGTTTGAAAAAAGTATTGAAGAACTTGCAGAACGCTTTCTTACGCGCAATTTCAGGTTTCTGCCGTCCAGAGATAATAGTTGCTACTATTGTGATTTTAGAGATTTTTGCCCTGCAAAAAACGAGTGAGCGATGAACAATAAACAGAGTGATTTGCAATTTTCAGTCAAGATTATCCAGGCATCAGCCGGGACCGGGAAAACTTACCGTCTTACCCGGGAATTCATTAACCTTCTTACTCCGGAAAATGTTCTTGAAACAGTGAAGAGGTTTATTGCAATCACTTTTTCAGAGAAAGCCGCCTGCGAGATGCGGATGCGGATTCTTGAAGCGATTATGAGAGAAATCGCTCCAAATCTTTCTGATGAAACCCGGCTTGAACTGGAAAATCTTCTTTTTTTAATGCGAGTTTCAACAATCCATTCGTTCTGCAGGTCTCTATTGAAACGGTTTGGATTTCTTGCGGGCATTGACAGGTCATTCAAGATTGCTGAATCGGCAGTAGCAGACATTCTGTTTGGAAAGGCAGTTTTTTCATTTCTTGAAAGCGCACCAGAGATGCCGGTTCTTGCACAGGAATTCACACTCAGGACAGTGACCCGTTTCCTGGAGACGCTGCGGAGGACCCATCCGCATGTTTTTCTCGGCAGTCCTGTAGATGACCCGAAGATGGTTGCCTTGCGCGACTGTTATTCCAATGTGATGCAACGATTTTCCCGGTTAAAAAGCGAACAGGGCATTCTTGATTTTGATGACCTTGAAGAGAAAACATACACCATCATAAGAGAACATCCAGAAGCGCTCAACATCCTTTATGATTTTGACGAATCAGTTGACCACATATTTGTTGATGAATTTCAGGACACAAACCTTCTTCAGTGGGATATCCTGCGGGAATTTACGGGCGAATGGATTTCAGGTTATGGCGCAAAAGCCGATACCGGAAGACGCTACGGAGTTTTTCTCGTTGGGGACAAGAAGCAGTCAATATACGATTTTCGCGGCGCCGAGAGTTCGGTCTTTGAAGAAGCGAAAAAATTCTTCGGGAAATATGTTGTTGAGGATTATCTTACGACGAGCCGAAGAAGTTTTCCTGCGATTATTGATTTTATCAATCAGGTTTTTGCCGGTTCAATTGACAGGCGCGAACAACTTGTCGTATGCGAGCAACTGAAGGACCGCAAAGAAGCATTTGTGGAAATAAAGTTTTTCGAAAACACAAGGAACATAACCAGGGATAGAAAAACCGAATTTGAGTGGGTTGTAAAGAGAATCTATGACCTGCTTAAATCCGGCTATATGATACGCAACAAGCAAGACGGCAGTTTTGCCCCGGTGCGGCTGAGGGATATTGCTGTGATGATGCGCAAACGTACGCATCTTGCGCTTCTTGAGAATACATTCGCCCGTTACAGGGTTCCCTATGTGAATGTCGGCGGAATAGGTTTTTACTCAACAGACGAAATTGCTTTTTTGATTTCTCTTGTGTGCGCGCTTATAGACCCATCTGATACGGTTGCGGACTGGAATGTGCGTCACAGCGTTTTTGAGATTTCTTGGGATTTCATCAACCATCAGCGCAAGCAACTCAGGAATGAATTTCTGACAGATGTCCTTGAAAATATTTTAAGGGAAATAAACATTTCGCAGCATCTTGATTCGCAGGCGCTTGCGAATGTTGAGAAGTTCATGATGATTCTCCACTCAATGGAGACACTTCCCCATTTTCAGGTTTCTGCAAACCTGCGGCGAATGATGCGCTCTGAGATTGAGCCAAAGGCAGACATTTTTTCAGGGCAGGCAGATGCGGTGAGGGTGCTTACTGTCCATGCGGCAAAGGGGCTTGAATTTCCGGTTGTTTTTCTTATTGCCGCAGATATGGGAAAGGTTGACAAACGACTTGTGGAGATTGTCTACGAGCGCGGCGGCACATCTGAATATATTTACAGCATCAAGAAAATGGCAGACAGCGCGTTTCAGGAGCGTTTCATAAAGAATCTTGAGGAACAGGAAGAAAGATTGCTTTATGTTGCGCTCACGCGCGCCCAGCAGGCACTCGTGATTTCTGGCCGCGTATCTGATTGTGTCTGGCTGAAGCGTCTTTTGCCATTTGAATCAAAGTATCCAGCAAAGGAAGTTGCGGAAATTGAGCCGCAGTTTGCCCAGGGCGCTGAGAAAATTCGTGAGGACAGAAAAACACCTTGCGCAAAATCAGTGATGCCGCGCTCATTCAGCGGTTCATCAAAGAAAACCGTTACAGGAGGAGAATCAGATATTGTCGGCCAGATTATTCATGAAGTTGCCGCTGATATTGGCAGAGGAATAATTGCGCCCTCACCACAGCGGGTTACTGAAAAAGCCATTTCATATTTCAAAAAGGCGCGCCCGGATAAAGAACCCACCGTTGTTCTCAAGCATGCAGAGCATCTTCTTCTGCCTGAAATCCTCAATGTTATTGTTCCTCAGAAAGGGGCTTTCAGCGAACTGCCATTTCTGGCAAACTGCCACGGCACGCTTATTCAGGGGTATATTGACAGGGTTCTTGTTGATGATACGCGTGTGCGCATATACGATTTTAAGACACGGATGAATCCAGAAATTCTGCCTGAGGATAGGAAGCAACTGTCCCTATACAGTGATGCGGTCAAGGAAATTTTTCCGGGTAGAAAGATTGAAAAGTTTCTGATATTTACCTATTGCGGTATAATACTTAAGGTGAAGCAGCGGATTCATCCGACCAGAAGCAGTTAGCAGTAGTATGATATTTGTAGGGGTCGGATTTATCCGACCCGAAAGTAGTACGAGGTAGGATATTAGGGAGGAGACCACTCCTCCCTAAAGCAGGTCGGATTTATCCGACCCGTGGGCTTGGTGAATGCCAGCGGGCTTGATAAATCAAGCCCCTACAAAGAACCTGCGGATTTATCCGACCCGAGAAGTAATTAAGGATTGTTAGCAGTGGGAGGTAGGATATTTGTAGGGGTCGGATTCATCCGACCCGAAAGTAGTATGAGGTAGGATATTAGGGAGGAGACCACTCCTCCCTAAAGCAGGTCGGATTTATCCGACCCGTTGGTTTGGTGAATGCCGGCGGGCTTGATAAATCAAGCCCCTACAAAAACTGAATGTAGTGGTCGGATTCATCCGATCCGAGAAGTAATCATTAGCAAAGCGAGGCAGATGGCATATTTACAGTCCTGCTGGCAGGAGGCAATTATATGAAAAGCACAAAAATTGGGCTTGTGATGCTTAATGACGAGCGAGAGCATGTCTGGCGGGCAAACGAGAAGGCAAATATGCAGGTGCTTTCTGAATGGGCGGATGCCATCAAGAAAGAACTTGTGGCATTTGATGGAACGAGCCCGGAAGTAATCGTCGGCTCTGAAACCATAAAGAGTATTCCTGTGGCAAAAAAGATAGGCGAGCAACTTGTCAGGGCAGGGTGCCGTCAGGTCGTTATGTGTTACAATGTATGGGACTTTCCATTTCTTGTCTGGCCATTCTTTCAGACCCTCGGCGCCCAGATGCCTGTGCTATCCCTGTCAAACAATAATGGGCAGTTTCCGGGAAATGTGGGGCTGCTTGCGACTGATGGTGCGCTCAGGCAGGCAGGGATAAGGACGCACAGGATTATTGGCGATGTCTTAGATGACGAAACAAGAAGAAAGGTTGGAAACTGGATCAGAGCGTCCCAGGCGGCAACATGCATCAGGAACGAAGTATACGGCTGTTACGGCGGTCATTCCATGGGTATGGAAACCGGGTTTTTCCATCTTGTTCCAACATTAAAGTATTTTGGCACAACCGTGTGCCAGATAGACCAACTTCTTCTTGTCAAGGAAATGGAAACAATCCCTGAAAAGGAAGTAGAAAAAGGATTTGCCTGGTTTGAGAAGATGCTCGGGAAAAGAATTCTCTATGATGGCAGGATGCTTACTCCTGAGACGCTCAAAACCCAGGTGCGGCTGTACCTTGCAATGAAAAACCTCAATCAGGAGAAGGGTTTTGATTACTGCGGACTTAAAGGCCAGCGCGAACTCACTGAGTATGTCTGTCTTGGAGATGTGCCTGAAATGCTCACAAACGACCCGTATGACTGGAATGGTCCAAAAGAACCATTTGTATGCGCCACAGAAGCAGATGCCTACGCGGCGCTGACCATGGAAATTTTAAAGTACATTTCAGGCGGCCTGCCTGTTCTTTTTATGGATGTGCGGCTTTACCATCCAGCGCAGGACCTCTGGGATTTCTGCAATTCAGGAAACCATGCGAGTTACTATGCGGCGCTCAGCAAGAACCCTGAAGAAAATTTCAAAAAAATTACATTCCATCCTGCTCTTGAGTATTATTTCAAAGCAGGAGGCGCATCAGTTGAATTTGACGCAGCAGGCGGTCCCATCACATTTGCCCGTCTTGGCCTCTGGGATGACAGGCCATTTATGGTGATTGTTGAAGGCCAGGCAATTGAATTGCCCCAGGAACAGAGGAAGAAAATTAACGCAGAAACAAATCCCACATGGCCCCATGTTCACGCCCGACTGGACTGCGAGTTTGATGATTTCCTGCGCGTTTTTCCATCAAATCACATACTTGGTGTTGCAGGCAGGCATAAAGAAAGATTACAATATTTCTGCGAAATTGTCGGAATACCTGTTATCGTGCTTGAAAAGGGTAAGAAGACAGACCCGGTATGGAAAGAAGTGGCCGGGTAATCGGAGGGAGCGTGCGCATTCAAAGAAACATTCTTATCGGGCTTCTGACGCTATGGGCAGTGTTGCTTGTTGTTTTTGCCCTGGTGAAAAGGGGCTGGATTTTGCCGCAGAAGGTTGATGTCTATTTTGTCCAGGAGCAGGAGAAGTCAGGCACCCTTGTTCCTGTGCGCAGGCAGTTGCATGCGTCGCAGGTATTCCCATCTCCTGCAGAAAAAATCCGATTTGCACTTGAAGAACTAATCAAAGGGCCGACGCAGCAGGAGCAGGATGCCGGGTTGGTTTCAATGGTGCCATCCGAGACGCGCGTTCTCGGGGTTCGGAATGAAACAGGCGTGGTTTATGTTGATTTTGACCAGAATGTTGAGATGGGCGGAGGCATCACTGATATGCGCATGCGGCTTGCGCAGATTGTCTATACTGCAACGCAATTAGACCCTGTATCAAAGGTCAGAATTCTTATCAATGGCAAGGAAATCAAGAGTTTCAGCGGAGAAGGTTTGACTGAGGTGGAAAAACCCATTGGCAGAGAAGAATTTCCGCAAACATTCAAAGGGGAGGAATGACAATGAAAGCAGAAGGTCATCCAAAGTATGTGGACGCGACAATTACCTGCGCGTGCGGGAATGTCGTAAAGACGCGCTCCACAAAGGCAGAAATCAGGGTGGAAATCTGTTCCAACTGCCATCCCTATTTCACAGGAAAACAGAAACTTGTTGATACGGCCGGGATGGTGGAAAAATTTAAACGCCGCTATGGTAATAGAGCAGACCGCAAGCCAGAACAAACTGCGTAAGAAGATAGAAGAACTGGAAGAAGAATACCAGGCTCTTGTAAATTATCTTGCCCATCCAGAAAAATCGGATGCCAGGGATTACCAGGAAAAACTGAAACGTCTTGGGGCGCTCCGGGAGACAGTGGAACTTGGAAAAAAGTACCTCGGACTTCTGAATAAGAGAGACGAACTGGTGCGATTGATGGATGAGGACGACTTCAGGGAACTTGTCCTTGAAGAACTATCTGCGATTGACAGCGAGATTCTGGCCATCCAGCAGAATCTGCAGGAACGGTTTTTTTCTGTGCCTGCGGATTTCAGGGATGCGATTGTTGAGATACGGGCAGGAACAGGAGGCCAGGAGGCATCGCTTTTTGCCCGTGACCTTTTCAGAATGTACTCGCGGTATGCTGAAAAAAAGGGCTTTGAGATTGAGGTTTTGAGCGCGCATGGCTCTGACCTTGGCGGATGGAAAGAAATAATATTTCTCGTCAAGGGAAAGAACGCATTTGCTCATTTGAAATACGAGCGCGGCGTGCATCGGGTCCAGCGCGTTCCAGTAACTGAAGCAAGCGGCCGCATTCACACAAGCGCGGCAACTGTGGCGGTTTTTCCGTACATTGAGGAAGACGAAATCAAGATTAATCCAGATGATTTGAAAATTGACACCTTCTGTGCATCCGGTCATGGCGGCCAGAGCGTCAATACAACATATTCAGCAGTGCGGATTACGCATCTGCCTACTGGAATAACAGTCAGTTGCCAGGACGAGCGGTCCCAGACGCAGAACAAAATCCGCGCAATGAAAATTCTTCGCGCGCGCCTCCAGGACGCCGCAGAAAGACAGAAAACCGAAGAAATCGCGAAACAGCGGAAACAGCAGGTCAGAAGCGGGGACAGAAGCGAAAAAATCAGGACATATAACTTTCCGCAGAACCGTGTTACAGACCACAGAATCAACCTGACACTTTACAGATGCCAGGAAATACTTGATGGCGACCTTGACGAGTTTGTGGAGCATCTCAAAAAGGAGGCAATCAATGAGAGTTCGTAAACTTATTCTTGCCCTGTTACTGCTTTGTTTTGCGCAGGCAATTTTCGCTTCAGGCATGACCGAAAACATCAGGAAAGGGGTTGGGTACCTTAACAGAAACCGTCTTGACGACGCGATGAGTTATTTTGAGCGGGAAAAAGAAAGCGATTCGCAGAATGCCCTTGCCTGGTTTTACATTGCCAATGTTTATCTGAAAAAGGGGAATTTTGCAAAGGCGCAGGAGAACCTTCAAAAGGCAGTTGACATTGAACCCAACAACGGCATCTTCCATTCATCCCTTGCCTATGTGTACCTTGTGCAGGGTCTGAATGACAAAGCGCTTGAGGAATTCAACACTGTGATAAAGGTTGCTCCCGGGACACTTGAATCAAAACTTGCCCGGCGCCAGATTGAACAGATTAACCAGAAAAAGGCAGACGACCAGATTATCAAGCAATGGCATTCTGGAGACCTTGCGCTTAAAAGCACATCAACTACAGAGAAAAAAGTTGAATCAGTTGCCATGCCGGAATCAGGTCCTCAGGTGCGGCCTGTGCCTGATTTGATTAAGGATTTGAAATTTGGCACCTTGAGCAAAAGGAAGGATTCAAGCCGCGCGCTTTACTATGCGCCGAAATCGCAGATAGAAAAGGTATTGCCCGACATCACAGCACTTATTTCAAAGGAAAAAGACAGCGAGGTCCGCAAAAATCTCCTGCTTACAATCGGGAAAATCGGGTCCCAGGATGCCGGCACCTACCTTCTTGCTTTCATTGACAGCCCTTCTCAATCGTTTGATTTGAAACTTGTGGCGCTTCAGGCGATTACCGGTGTTGCCAATGTTGAAGTTGCAGAGCGGCTCAAGGATACACTTGACAACCTTGTGAACCGAAGGATCCAACTCAGGGCAGAGGCAGAGCGAAAAATCAAGGAAATCAAGGCGCAACTTGATGACCTTGATACAAGAAAACTTGTTATCGCAGGAGAAATAGAAAAACTCCAGCAAACGATTGCGACGCTGACGCAGAAACTTGGCGTTGAGGCAGCGCCGGGTGCTACTATGCCAGGGTTTGCGCCAGGAATGGTGCCTCCCGGAATGCCAGGCGTGGCGCCAGTGCCGGCAACTACAACGGCTGGTCCTGCTGCTGAAAAAAAGGCGCTCTCTGAAGATGAGATAAAAGAGATAAAGTCAAAAATCAGGGATGCAGAACAGGAATCTGCAAAAAAACGCAAACAGATTGAAGACCTTGACGCAAAAAAACCGGATTTAGAGCAGCAACTTGCAAAATATGAAAACATTCTTGCCCGAAAGAAAGCCGCTTCTGTATCACTTGGAGGCGGAGCGTCAGTCGCCCCTGCTCCTGGTGCAGGAGCGCCAGTGCCTCCTGGAATGCCCGGGATGGCGCCCGGAATGGCGCCAGGGATGCCACCCACTCCTGGAATGGCTCCAGGCATGGCTCCTGCTGGTATGCCAGCGCAGCCGCAGACAGTTGCGCTTACGCCTGAAGAAGAGCAAGAGCAGGTCTTTGCGCTGAACATTATTATGACGCTTGGAAAAATCGGCAAGCCGGACTATCTGCCTGTTATTGAGCGGGCATGGGACGAATACGGAACAGCCGACCTTACACTGAGATATGGGCTTGTTCGCGCAAGGTTAAAATCATACGATTATCTTGACCGGCTCATTGAACGGCTTCGCGAGGACTATGCTTCCACTTCAAGCGAGGAAATTGAACTCAGGACAGGCATCGTTGAAGTGCTCGGTGACTACCTGAGCGCAAACGAGAATGACGAGTATGCTGAGATGCTCAACTATCTGATGCAGAATGACCCGAACGAAGCAGTCAGAACCGCGGCGCGAGCAGCAGTCGGAAAAATCAAGAAGAAGGAAGCGCCTGCTGCGGCTGAAAATGAGAAGAAGGCCTGATAGCGCCGGATCACTGATTGCCAAAGGGAAGCAGTTCCTTAAGGATTCCGGGATAAAAAATGCCCGCCTTGAGGTTGAAATCATACTTTCTTCGCTGCTTAAAGTTGAAAGATACCAACTCTACCTCGCTGACATCCGCATTTCTCCGCGCCTGCGCAGGAAATTCTTTAACATTCTGCAAAGACGGCGCAAACATATTCCCATTGCCTACCTGCTCGGGCATGCATACTTTTACAATCGGCTTTTCAAATTAAGAAATGGAGTGCCGATACCAAGGCCTGAAACAGAACTGATTATTGTTGCAGCCATAGAACTTCTGGGACATTCTGATGCGCCTTATCATTTCCTTGACATCGGAACAGGTAGCGGCAACATCGCAATCACACTTGCCCTGGAATTTCCCAATAGCAGGGTTCTGGCCACAGAATCATCACGCACCTCAATTCGCATTGCGCGTGAAAATGCAGCGATTTTCAAAGTTTCGCGCCGGGTAAAAATTCAAATGGCTGATTTATTCCCGGCACGCGGGATGTTTGACCTTATCGCGGCCAATCCGCCTTATCTTTCTGCAAAAGAATACAGAAAGGTGCCACCTGAAGTGCGAATGGAACCAAAAAGCGCTCTTTATGGAGGAAAGGACGGGCTGAATGCAATCAGAAAGATACTTGAAAGAGCGCCGCTCTTCTTAAAGAAAAACGGCATCCTGCTGCTTGAAATCTCTCCTTCGCAGTCAGAATTTTTCAAGAAAAATTCCTTTCCTGGCATTACGCTTGATGAAATCAGAAAAGACCTCTCTGGCATGGACCGAATTCTGGTATTTCACAGGACAACTTAACAACACGCGGCAATCATTTCAAGGAAAGAATTTGATAAAAAAGAGTATTCCTGATTAAATAGAGCCGTAATGGAAAAATGCAAAACCAGGCGCCTGATAGTTATTCTTCATTTTAAAATTTGCGCTTTCTTTAATTCATAAACCAAAA
>Ga0315298_1004140_pt1 | contig 22073 bp, 22 predicted proteins | sample WHS_1_MG_FD_203077 | JGI IMG/M metagenome (GOLD analysis project Ga0315298, IMG submission 203077) | Extremophilic microbial mat communities from Washburn Hot Springs, YNP, Wyoming, USA - WHS_1_MG | ecosystem: Environmental > Aquatic > Thermal springs > Hot (42-90C) | place: USA: Wyoming...
TGGGGGAATACTCGGGCAACACTTCAGCGCGGTAGCCTTGCTTGCGGAGGAGATCGGCCACCTTACGCGCGATGGCCAAATTGATCTCCACCTCCTGCAAGCCGTCCGGGCATACGGCCCCGGAATCGTTCTGCCAATGTCCGGCGATAAGGCCCACGAGCGGGCTCTCCGGGCGAAGCCCGGCCAACAGGTTGGCCACCGAAGGCGAGTCGGCAAGGCCAAGGAGCATCAAGCCTCCCAGAGAAAAGAGCAAGAGAAGTTTGATGGCTGTGGCGATCCGATCCAGGATGGATGGAGCTTCTTTGACGCGCCCATGGCGAAACATAGTCCACTCCGATGGCCTTGTGGCCAACACTGCATCTGGAGGGCTTTCGGGCCATAGCTCGAGGCAAACGCGCCTGCCCGGCCTATATATACCCGCGATCCTCTGGGGTGTCAATTCCTCCGGTTTCGTACTTTTCATTGACGCGTTGCGCCCATCGATCTATTGTACGTGTGGGATGCAGCCCGCAATCTGGGCGCTTTTGATGAAGATTATGCGGCGAGGTTCCACAAAGGGCTACTGCCAGGGAGATTATCATAGGCAGGAGAGAGAAGTGTTTCAGAAGTACCTATTGCACGACAAACTGCCGGTTCGTTTCGGGGCACTACTCGGGTTTGTATTGATAGCCTTTTTTGCCGCCTGGACAGTGGGTCCTTCTTTCCTCTCCGAGGGGTCTTTGCGGGGGCGTAATGTTGCTCAGGCGTTAGCCGGAAACAATTTGGCGGGAGATAGCGTTTGGTTGGAATGGCTGCGAATTCTGGCAATCAATCTCGGGGCGATGTTCCTACTGGTTATTGCGCCTAACGTGATTCGGACTCCCCGTAATTTCCCACTTGGATATAGCACGGTCACGACACTCGCTGTGGTCTTTGGCATAGCGATAGGGACAAATTCGTTTGCCCTCTCATTAGGAAGCAAGCTGCCGCCATCGATGATGGTATTCGGTAGTTCCGGGCTTTACGAAATAGTTGCTTGTGTTCTCGCAGCTACCGCCACCACATCGATTTCAAAGTACCGTCTGATTGGTCAATCGTTTTTCTCTGGCTATTGCTTCGTGAAACCAGAAGTGCGCCCAACACGCGCTTGCACCTGACGTCGCTCCGCTGCGCTACGCGGGGCAGGTGATATGCAGTCCGTTGGGCGGCTATGCTGCGAGGAGGTCTACTTGAACACTCTATCCCGGTTCGTTATCCCCGGAATCGTTTTCATCCTGACGTTGGCGTTCGGCTTTTGGCTGAGCCGGTCGGGCAGGCCCTACAACGGCCTACTCTTCAACTTCCATAAGCTGATCGCCCTGGCCGCGGTCATCGTCACCGTCGTCCAGTTTGTCGGGATACTCAAGAGCACTGATCTGTCGGCACTCGCCATCGCTCTGCTTGCGCTGGTGGCGCTTTGCACCGTGGGCCTGTTCGTTAGTGGCGCACTGATGAGCACAGGCAAACTCGACCACGCGCTGCTACACACGATTCACCGCGTCGCCGTCGTGGTGCTGGTGATTGCCCTGCCGTCTGCGGTCTTGCTGCTCGAAAGAAGGCCATGAAATACAAGCGTCTTGTCCTCACTCAGCGCGGCGGCGTCTGGGTGAGCTACACCAACCCGCGCAGTCTTGCGGGCATGGCGTAGCTGTTGGGGCGTGTCCTCTGGCGCAACCTGTTGCCGAATGGCCGCCGAAGCAAAGCATGGGGGCCGGAGATGGCCCATCGACCACGGGCCAGACGTTTACGGTGCGAGTCGCGGGCAGCACATGGTGAAGTGGGTATTAGGCGATACAACGTCTATTCGGGGCGGCGCCAGCGCTGTGGGGTGTATCTGCTGCGCGACCGGACACGCATGAGCTTAGCCACTGTTTTTGCCACCCTCAAGAAGGCTCGCGGACTCAACCCTTTCAGCGCGTGTCTTGCCCTGATTCGCACAAATTCCTGGGCATAAGTCCGAGCAGTTTCTCAACGGAACCTCAGCATATTGGATGTGCCTACATCCGCATCTGAGATCACCCCGTAAGCGATGGTCTCATTGGGCTCAATGAAAACCGAGAAGGTCACTTGACACGACCTGCCGGGAGGGATGACGGGCAGCGTATCATAGCCCTGAATACAAGTGTAGGCTCGTTTGCCATTCGGTTTGACAAAGATCGCCGTCCAGCGTCGCATGGGTTTGTCGGACTTGTTATAGACAGTTAGCGAGGCCGTCAGTTTGCGTACCGGGCGACGATCATTGAAATCGCCACACGGCTTCTGCGGATCATCCATCCCCGCCGGCCGCCCCCACTGGGAGTAACTATACTCGCGGATGACTACTTCAATTAAATTGGCTGGCGTGGTCGGCGTGGGCGTGAGGGTTGGCGGGGGGCCGATAGTCCATTTATCCACGCGTTGGATGCCGTCGCGCGCATAGGTACGCCGGATGTACGGTTGGGTGCTTTCGGGATAGCTATAGTAAAAGAGCGGCGCGATGATGGCTTCATCCACGACAAGGATCTTCTCGGCCAGCGCATAGTATTGTTTTCGCAGGTTAGGGTCTAAGGTGATCGCGGCCTTGTCGTAGAGCGCCATGAACATCACCGCAGCAGGAGCATCGACATCCCATTGCGCCCTATTCATCCCGTCGCGGGGGTGAACATACAGCAACATATCGTTTTCGTCCGGGTAATATGGATGCATCCCAAGGTAGAAAAGATGTGGGGGGTCCTCATCCAGGGTTTGCATAAACGCTTCCCAATCTTGGATGATCAGCCTGACGCGCACGCCCAGATTATCCTGCAAGTTGCGCTGCCAGAACTCGGCTACCGCTTGCTGCCCCCGACCAGAGCTTAGCCCTAAGGTGATCTCGGGCATCCCCTTGCCGTTAGGGAAGCCAGCCTCAGCCAGGAGCTGCTTGGCGCGCTTGGGATCGTAGGCCATCCCTTTGAAAGAGGGATCCTCTGCCGGCGAACCCACGATGCCCGGTGGAGCAAAGCTGGTCGCGGCGATATCGCCGAAGCCACGCCACTTGACGAACCCTTGACGGTCGAGGGCCATGGCAAAGGCCTGGCGAACCTTGACGTTATCAAAAGGCGGCTTTGTGGTGTTAAAACCCAGGAACATCGTCCAAAACTGCGGCGTGTGACTGAGCTCTCTGGCGCGCGCCGGATCGTCTCTCAGCCTGTTGTAAAAATCGCCGTCTGCCAGGGCCACATCCAGCTCGCCTCGCTCATACAGGGCGGCCGCCGTATCGATGTCCGCAATGAGCCAGTTGACTAGCTCGATGCCCACCGTCGGGGCATCATAGTAGTAGGGATTCTTGCGCAGGGTTATCCTCTGCCCCGGTTCCCAAGCGTCCAGGAGGTAGGGGCCGTTTGTCCAGATATTCCCCGGCTCAGCCCAGTGCTCTCCATATTGTTCGATGGCCTGCTGCGGCACAGGATGGTTGAGATCCATGGCCATGATCATGGGAAAATACGCCGCGGGATGCTCAAGGGTGAACTCAACGGTGTAATCATCCACTGCGCGGACGCCGATGCTCTCCGGATCGTCGCTCTCGCCCCTGTGCAGCGCCTCGGCGCCCTTGATCACGTAATCCACATAGGCCCGCGAGGCCGCCGTACCCAGGCCGAGCGCACGACGCACACCATACACGACATCGTGAGCTGTTACTCGGCCGCGTGGCTTCACCCCCCGCGTAACCGGGTCATATTGCACCCACTCTACGTCACGACGCAGCGTGAACGTCCAGGTCAACCCGTCATCCGAGGCGTGCCACTCTGTGGCCAGGGCCGGGACCACCTCTAGCGTCTGTTCATCGTAGTCAGTAAGTCCCAGAAAGAGGAATTGAGCGCATTGCTCCGCAGCCTCGTTCCCCACCAACGCCGGATCCAGAGAGGTTGGGTCCTCCTCCAGGCTCAAATTGATGCGCTGCGCCACTGTATCCGCCTCGGACAAGGCCAGCACTGTCGGTGAAGGCGTGAAGCTCGGCGTCACAGAGGGCACAGCGGTTTTTGTGGGAATCAGCGTCGCCGTCGGACTGGGCGTGGCGCTCCGTGGTAGGGGTGTGCGTGAGGCAGTGCGCGTGGCTACGGCCGTATCCGTGGGTGTAGCCTGGGGCAACTCGGATGACTTGGCGCACCCCCATAGGAAGAGCCCTCCAAACGCGACTATCGTCAATACAAGGGCAATCCGGCTGTCCCACCGAGGCACGTGCGCGGAAAACTGCAAGGCCGTGAAGCGATTCGGTACCGACATCTGTTTGACCTCCCTCGCGGAACGCTCTCGCTGACCTCACCTTAAGTTGGGGGGCCCTATCCAAGAGCGTCCGCACTCACAAGGCACGCGCCGGAGCATAAAGGCATTTTAGTACTGTATTTGTCTGTAGGTCAAGCATCGCAACCTCTAGAATGGGGTTTTTCTAAACGCGCCGGCATACTGTGATCTCGGCGAAGCGATCCGGTCACATAGCCACAGCTTGCAGCCACAAGCGAGGGTTTGGTAAGCGTGCAGCGCAGCTAAAGGCCATGGCGATATCACTTGTTAGGCGAGTTAAGCCCTGGCCGATTCGCTTGACACGGCTCGGCCTAGAATCATATAATTTTGCTGATGCCATGCTCACAAGCCCATTGGAGGACAGGGTGAAGCGACTTTTCTACCGCTGAATCTGAAGGGATGAAGTGGGTGCCAGTTGGCATCCTTCATCCGGCCGGCATACGTCAGGAGGTGTCAGGGGTCAAGCTCCCTAGGTGGAAGCGGGCGCTGCCTCCTTGGCCATCACTGGCGTATGCTGGTGATGGCCTTTTAGTTGGCACCTGCGCGCCCCTCGTCGCTGGGCCCAGCAGCGCGATGGGCGTGGAGGAATAAACAACTTCAAGGAGGTATCCCGTATGAGAGAACGTCTGACCCGCTTCTTTGCCTCGCGCTGGGGTATCATCCTCGCCGGGGCCGTGATCGGCATCCTGGCTCCTCTGTTGCAGTTCCTCGGTAATCCCCCCAATATGGGCATCTGTGTGGCCTGCTTTGAGCGCGATATCGCCGGGGCCTTGGGTTTGCACCGCGCCGCCGTGGTGCAATACATCCGCCCGGAGATCATCGGCTTCGTGTGGGGCTCCACGATCGCTGCGCTGCTGTTTCGGGAGTTCAAAGCCCGTGCAGGTTCCGCCCCGATCGTGCGCTACTTCCTGGGCATGTTCGCTATGATCGGTGCGTTGGCCTTCCTGGGCTGTCCCTGGCGGGCGCTTTTGCGCCTGGCCGGCGGGGATCTCAACGCCATACTGGGCTTGGCGGGCCTGGCCGTGGGGATCAGCATCGGCGTCTTGTTTCTCAAATCCGGCTACAGCCTTGGACGCACCGCGCGCACCCACATGGCCGTCGGCTGGATCACGCCGATTTTCATGGGTTTGCTTTTCCTATTGCTGCTCCTCAGGCCGCAGTTTAGCAAGGATGGCCCGATCTTCTTTAGCACCAGTGGCCCCGGTTCCCTTCACGCCCCGCTGATCATCTCCCTGGTCTTTGGCCTGCTGATCGGCTTCCTGGCCCAGCGCACCCGCTTTTGCACCATGGGGGCCCTTCGTGATGTCATTCTCATGAAAGATACGCACCTCATCAGCGGCGTGGGGGCCCTGCTGGTGGTGGCCTTTATCGTCAATCTCATCCTCGGCCAGGTGCGCTTTGGCTTTGCCGGGCAGCCGATCGCCCATAGCAGCCACCTGTGGAACTTCCTGGGGATGGCCCTGGCTGGGCTGGCCTTCGCTCTGGCCGGTGGATGCCCTGGGCGGCAGCTCTTCCTGGCGGGCGAAGGGGATGGCGACGCGGGCCTCTTTGTCCTGGGGATGATCACCGGGGCCGGCTTCTCGCACAACTTCTCCTTGGCCGGTAAGCCGGATGCGGTGGTGGAGGGAGCCCTCCAGGTTGGGGGATTGACCACCTTCGGCATGGTTGCCGTGCTCTTTGGTTTGGTCGCGTGCCTGGTGATCGGGTTCACCATGCGCGAGCGTGCCTGAAAACAAGTGAAACGAGGAGGTTAGAATGGCAAAGACAGTTGACGCGCGGGGCCTCTCCTGTCCTCAGCCCGTCATCCTAGCGCGCAAAGCCATCGCGGAGGGGGAGTTCCCAATTGAGGTCTTGGTAGATACGGTCACCTCACGGGAGAATGTGCGCCGCATGGCGGAAAAGGCGGGCTATAAGGTCCGAGTTGAAGAGATGGGAGAGGAATTCAAGCTCATCCTCAATCGTTAGCGCGGCACCTCCGGCGGCCAGTAAGGCCGCCGGAGGCCGGAAAGGGATAGCATGATCTACTTGGATAATCCTGCGACCTCTTGGCCCAAGCCGCCCTGCGTCGTGGAGGCCATGGTACATTTCATGCGGGATGTCGGGGCCAACCCCGGGCGGGCCGGACATCGGTTGGCCACTGAAGCCGGACGCATCCTCTATCGCACGCGCGAGGCGCTGGCCGAACTCTTTCACGCCCCTGATCCGTTGCGGGTAGTCTTTGGGCAAAACGTCACCGAGGCCCTCAATCTGGCCCTTCAGGGACTGCTGCGTCCGGGGGATCACGTGGTGACCAGCAGCATGGAACACAACTCGGTGATGCGCCCCCTGCGCGCCCTAGAAGGGCGAGGTGTCGAGCTGAGCGTCGTGCCCTGTTCGCCCGAAGGGTTCCTGGATCCCGACGATTTGAGAAGGGCGATCAGGCCCAATACAGTGATGTTCGTGCTCAACCACGCCTCCAATGTGGTGGGCACTCTCTTGCCCATCGCCGAGGCCGGGCGGATCGCTCGGGAACATGGCCTGCTCCTGCTTGTGGACGCGGCGCAAAGCGCCGGAGCCTATCCCATTGACATGGAAAGCGATTGTATTGACCTACTCGCCTTCACCGGGCACAAGTCCCTCTACGGGCCGATGGGCAGCGGCGGCCTGATCTTGGGCGAGCGCGTTGACGCCGAGCGACTGGAACCCCTTAAGCGAGGGGGAACTGGCAGCCGCTCGGAATGGGAGGAGCAGCCATCCTTCCTGCCGGATAAGTGCGAAAGCGGCACGCCGAATATGCCCGCGCTGGCAGGATTGGAAGCCGGCGTGCGCTGGGTTTTGCAGCAGGGCGTGGCGCGCATTCGCGAGCATGAGGTCCGGCTTACCCAGCAGCTCATCGAGGGGCTACGGGAGATCCCCGGTGTAACGCTTTACGGTCCGGGTGATGCCCGAAGGCAGACGGCGACGGTGTCCTTCAATATCGTGGGCTTGGAGCCTTCCGAAGTAGGCTTGAGACTGGACGAGGAGTATAATATCCTCTGCCGGGTTGGCTTGCATTGCGCGCCGGCCGCCCATAGGACGATCGGCACCTTCCCCCAGGGTACGGTGCGCTTTGGGATGGGCATTTTCAACGATGCCTTGCAAATTGCAACAGCTCTGCAGGCCATCCGGGTGTTAGCAAGGGGGGTGCGTGAGCAGTCCGTATTGTGTCATCCTTGTCTCTAGCACCAGCTATGCCATTCGGGGCGAGCAAATCCTGAACAGGGCCGGCGTAGCGTGTAAACTGATCCCTGTGCCACGCCACTTGAGCTCCGATTGCGGTGTATGCCTGCGCATCGCTCGGGAAGATCGCCAGGTGGCCCTCAGGGCCCTGGAGGCGGCGCATGTGGTGCCCGAGGCGGTGTGTGATCTCTAGGAGTTGAGGATGGAAGAGCCCATTCGTCTCACTGCCTTGACTACGGCCGCCGGTTGAGCGGCCAAGATGGGCCCTGGAGCCTTGGCGCAAGTCTTGCGCCCCTTGAGCGCCCTTTTCCCGGCCGCGCGCTTCCCCGACTTGCTGGTCGGTTTGGAAGTCTCGGACGATGCCGCCGTTTACCGCATCAGCGACGAGGTGGCGGTGATCCACACCCTAGACTTTTTCACGCCCGTCGTAGACGACCCTTATGACTATGGGGCCATTGCCGCGGCCAATGCCTTGAGCGATGTCTACGCTATGGGCGGGGAGGTCCTCATGGCCCTCAATATTTGCGCCTTCCCCCCCAAGCTGCCCCTGGAGATCGTCGCCGAGATCCTGCGCGGTGGGGCCGAGAAGGTCGCCGAGGCCGGGGCGGTCCTCGCCGGGGGGCACACGATCGACGATAACGAGCCGAAATACGGCCTCTCGGTCATGGGCGTGGTGCATCCCCAGCGCATCCTAAAGAAAGGCGGCGCCCTGCCCGGCGATCTCCTTGTGCTGACCAAACCTTTGGGTGTGGGGATCGTCACCACTGCCGCTAAGGGGGATGTTGCTTCGCCCGAGCATGTGCAGGAAGCTGTGAAGAGCATGAAGAAGCTAAACCGCGATGCCGCCCGGGTGATGCAGCAGGTCGGTGCGCATGCGGTAACGGATATCACCGGTTTCGGCCTGCTCGGGCACGGTTACGAGATGGCCGAGAAGGGGGGTGTCCGCTTGCGTTTCTTCTGTGATCGCTTGCCTTTCGTCGCCGGGGCGCGCGAATACGCTGAACAGTGGCTGTTCCCGGCGGGAAGCTGCCGCAACCAGCGCTTCTATGAGGAGCACGTCACGTTCAGGGATGAGGTCACTGAAGAGATGCGCCAGTTGCTCTTTACCCCCGAGACCTCCGGTGGTCTCTTGGCAGCGATCCCCCCACAAGCCCTGCCCAGATTCTTTGAGCTCTGCGCCGCGCGAGGGGTGAGCTACTGGGTCATCGGCGAAGTGCTGGTGGGAGAGGGCATTGAGGTCGTAGGGCCGTGAGGTACACGACGTTGGTAAAGCTGCTCGCGGAGGCGGTGGTGCATGGAAAATGAGACATCTCTAATGCTCCTCTCACGTTCCTTTCATGTTCACAGCGTATAATGAGGCCAGAGAGATGGTTATGGTCTCTCACACATTGGAACGTTTGAAAGGAGAACGGAATGTCGCAGAAGAAATGGTTTTGGGGCGGGAGTATCGCGGGGTTTGTAGCGGCTGCGCTGGTAGTGGGTCAGTTGGCCCTGCCTGTCTTTGCTCAGGGACCTACGCCTACTGCCAAGGTAACAGACGCCGTTGAGACGCCGAGCTATGTTTCGTCCATCACGGTGGACCAGGCCCTGTACGACGGGATGAGTGAGGACGCCGAGGGCGCAGCCCTGGCGGGCCAGGCTAAGATCACGGCGGACGAGGCCAAGAACGCGGCTCTGGCGGCCAACCCGGGCGCCAGCGTGACGAAGGTCGAGTTGGATAACGAGAACGGCGCGCTGGTTTACAGCGTCGAACTGAACAATGGCAGCGATGTCAAGGTGGATGCGGGCAACGGCACCGTGCTCGTGACCGAGCAAGCTGATGGCGACGAAGCGGGCCATGGCGTTGATACCGACGACATCCAGGAAGAGCTCCAGGAAGGGCCACAAGACCAAAGCTGACGATGTTCAGGAGGTTCTTACTGCCGAGGACAGCGCGGCAGCTTAGGGCCACTTGTCGCCTGGGGCAACCAGGCTAAACGTTCGGGGAAGCACCCAGGGGGGCCACAAGGCCCCCTGGGTGCTGTATCGCTGAAAGCGTGTAGCGCCCTGTTTGCGCTGGCGGGCGCGAATTGCCGCGCCGTGTGGTCGGGACTAGAATCCAAGAAAAGGACAAGCAGCAGGGATGGCAAGATGGCGATCAGTAAGATGAGCAACTTGACGGGCGAAAACTCGCTAACGCCAGCGCGCGCGGAGCGATGGCTGGCATGCCTTTCTCTAGGCGTGATGCTGCTCGGGTTTTGCGTACTGGCGCGTGAGGCTTGGCAGGGCATGCTGGCCCCGTTTGATACGTCGCTAATGCAAACACTGCATGCCTACGCTTCGCTCTGGCTCACGACCGTCATGCGGCTCATCACCTACAGCGGCTCCGGGTGGGCAGCCACCCCGCTGGTGCTGCTCTGGCTGGTGGAGCGCTGGTTCCTGCGCCGGCATAAGGCCGAGGCGCTCACCCTAGCAGGCAGCCTGCCAGCGAGCGCTCTGCTTGGTTACCTGCTCAAGCAGCTCTTTGCACGGCCCCGCCCACAGGTGTTTGCCTGGCTCACGCAGGCGAGCGGCTTTGGGTTCCCCAGCGGCCATACGCTGACGGCGACCGTGCTGTACGGCACACTGGCCTGGCTGCTGGGTCGCGACAGGGCAGGGTGGCGACGTGTGCTCGTTTATGGGGTGGGAGGCGCCTGGGCGCTGGCGGTTGGCGTGAGCCGCATCTACCTGGGCGTGCACTACCCCAGCGACGTCTTGGCTTCGCTGGCGCTGGGTGTGGTCTGGTTGGCCACAACGGCCTACCTGGCGCGGCGTTGGTTGCAGGGTCAGGGGGGATAGGCCGAGATGCGCATTCTGGTGGTCGAGGACGAGCCGCGCATCGCGGCATTCATCAAGCGTGGCCTGGAAGAGGAGCGCTACGCGGTGGACGTGGTGTCGGACGGGCAAGACGCGCTAGACTGGCTCGCCCAGGCGCCCTATGACCTGGTGTTGCTGGATGTGCTGCTGCCTCGCAAGGACGGCTTTCAGGTCTGTCGCGAACTGCGCTCCGCTGGGCAGGCCGTGCCTGTGCTGATGCTCACGGCACGCGACGCTGTAGAGGACCGCGTGCACGGGTTGGATAGTGGCGCGGACGACTATCTCATCAAGCCCTTTGCGTTCGCCGAGCTGCTGGCGCGCGTGCGCGCGCTCCTGCGGCGCGGGGCGAACAGTCCTTCGACCACGCTCCAGGTTGGCGATCTGGTGCTAGACGTCCAATCGCATCAGGCCACGCGTGGCGGGCGGCCGATCGAGTTGACGGGCCGCGAATATGCGCTGCTCGAGTTCTTGATGCGGCACCCAGGGCAGGTGCTCAGCCGCACCCAAATCGCCGAGCATGTCTGGAATTTTGACTTTTTCTCGTCCTCAAACGTTGTTGATGTCTATATTCGTTATCTGCGCCGCAAAATCGACCAGGGCTTTGATGAGAAGCTGATCCATACCATACGCGGGGCAGGCTATAGAATTCAGAGTGAGGGCGACTGATGTTGCGCCGCATCCTGGCCCCCATCCGCGTGCGCCTCACGCTATGGTATATGCTGATGCTGGCGCTGGTGCTGGCCCTCTTTGGCGCCGTGCTCTACTTGACATTGCGCACGAGCCTCTATGCTAACCTGGATGGTGTGCTACGAAGCAGCACCTCGCTGTTGGCGAACATGCTGGAGGTCAACGACGGTAGCCTAGCGGTTGACCTAGACAAGCCGTTGCAGTGGAACGATCCCAAACAGGGCGAGAGTTTCTGGCGCATCCTTGACCCCGCTGGTCGCGTCGTGGCCCACTCTGTTCCGAATGATCTGGGGTCAGTGCCTATCCTACCTCAGGCATTTGAGACTGGCCGGCATGGGCAGGAGCATCTGCAAACCCTGTACGTGCAGGGCGAGCCGATTCGGGTCTACACTGGGGCGATTCAGCAGGGTGCGCGGCTGGTGGCCATTGTGCAGGCAGGCGTATCGCTCTCGGACGTAAACCAAACGCTAAGCACCTTTGCCTGGACGATCTTGTTGGCGTTGCCGCTGACGGTGCTGTTCGCCGGCTGGGGAGGGCTATTCCTGGCAAGCCGCGCCTTGCGCCCAGTGGACCAGATCACGCGTACCGCGGCCTCGATCAGCGCTCGTGACTTGAGCCAGCGCCTCTCGCTCGATTTGCCTTCCGATGAGATCGGACGTCTGGCCCGTACCTTTGACGCCATGCTGGCGCGTCTGGATGAGGCCTTTCGCGAGCAAGCGCGCTTTGTGGCTGATGCCTCCCACGAGCTGCGTACGCCGCTCACCGTGATGCGCGGTACGATAAGCGTGGCGCTGTCGCGGCCCCGCAAGGCCAGCGATTATCAGCAGGTGCTGCAAGAGGTGGAAGACGAGACAGAGCGCATGAGCCGCCTGGTGGAGCAGCTTCTCGCCCTGGCGCGCGCCGACACGGGCCACCTCTCTGTGCAGCGCCAAAGGGTCGAACTCAGCGGGCTGCTGGCCGATCTGGCAGACCATGCCAGCACGCTGGCCGAGCCCAAGGGGCTCGCCGTTTTCGCGCAGATTGCCCAGGGACTGGAAGCCAACACCGACCCCGACCTGCTCACGCAAATCGTGCTAAACTTGCTCGACAATGCCATCAAGTACACTCCCTCCGGGGCGATCTACCTCAGTGCTGAGGCCATCGAGAGCTACCTGATCCAGATCACCGTAGCCGATACGGGGCCCGGCATTCCACAGGAGCATCTGGCACGAATCTTTCAGCGCTTTTACCGCGTTGACACTGCCCGTAGTCGCGACGTAGGCGGGGCAGGGCTGGGGCTGGCGCTGGCCCGCGAGTATGCGCGCCTGCTGGGAGGTGACCTCACTGTGGCTAGCGCACCCGGTGATGGCGCGACCTTTACACTAACCCTGCCGATGGCGCAGAGCGACTAGCCCTGGCCGTGGGCACAGGCGGTAGATGTTCACGCGATGACCGATATTGCGGGTTTCGGCCTGCTGGGACACGGTTCCAGGAGGCGGCGGGGGTAGGTGAGGAAGGGTCACTTATTCACCACGCGACCTTTTCCCATAAACGTTGACCACCACCGTCTCGCGGCCACTGGGCAGGCCGAATCTGCCCTCCTGCTCGCTGATAAAGGGCGCCAGGGTCTCTTCCAGTTTCGCCCGCCGTTCTGCCGGCAGAGAGAAAAAGCCCTCGACCCAATCCACGAGGTCGTTACGATTGGCGAAGGTGTGGATCGGGACGGTCACCGGGTGGGCCTCATGGGGTAGGCCCAGCTCGTCCAGCACGGCCAACAGGTCGGCGTTCCCCGGCATATCGGGATCCATGACGGTACGGCCCATGACTTGCAATTGCACCGCCTTGGACCATTCGGGCGTCACGGCATTTGACCACATCACGATGGACAGGACCGTCGCATGCTGTGTCACGGCACAGAGTACCTCGTCGATGCGTTCGATCCCGCTGAGCACGTTGGCTGCCAGGGCGAAATCATAGTCTTCTAGTTGGTCGAGATAGTCTTCAATGGTACTCTGCACGATCTGCAGGTTGCTTACTCCCTGAAGGTTTTCACGGAGTTTCTGAAGCATAAAGGGTGAAGGCTCCACGGCTATGACGCACTCGGCTCTCTTCACGAGAAGGCGCGTATAGGCTCCCGGCCCGGGCCCGATCTCCAACACCCGGCCTTTGACATAAGGCTCCATAAAGCGATAGGTGTGGCTGCGATCACTCCTGCCGGCGAAGCGATTGAACCAGGCGGTGCGTTTCTCATCCCAAAAGCCATCTTGGCGACTGTCCTCTTGAGCGGGCCCAGCTGCATGAGCGGCACGTACCTTTTGCTTCCAAATTGCGACATGATCCATAGGTTCTTTCTCCAGGAGGATATTTGAGGGAGTTACCCATCTCGTAGTCGTGGGTTGGCCAGCGGCTCCAAGGCAAGCCCGATCAGCACCAAAGCGAGACAGACCAGGGTAATAGCCACTCCTGCGGGTAAAGCCCACCATTGCCATACACGGGTCAACAGGAGTGCCGGGTAGCGAAAGGCATGTGAAAGGGTCATGCCCCAGCTCCGCATAGTCGGGTCACCCAGGCCGAGGAAGCTCAATCCCGATTCGGCCATGATCACGTGTTGCATCTCGCTTACCAAGCGTACTAGAGCTAAGGGGAAGGCCGAAGGGAGCAGATGGCGGAAGACAATGCGCGACTCGTTCGCACCTACGGCGATGGCGGCGAGGATATACTCGCGGTTTTTCTCGGCGCGCATGTGGGCGTAGATGATCCGAGCGACGGGAGGCCAGCCAAAGAGCGTAAAAAAGGTCAGCAGGGTCCAAAAGCCGGGTTTGACGAATGCGGCCATAAATACGATCAACGGGAATCGTGGTACGGCGAGAAATACGTCCACCAAGCGCATCAGCACAAAGCCCGCTCGTTCCTGGTATCCGGCGATGCTTCCGATCAAAAGGCCAATGGCGGAGGAGAGGGCTGCCGCGCTAGCCCCCAGCGTCAACGAAAAGCGTGCCCCCTGCAGCCATTCGGCCCATAGGTCATAACCCAGGTCATTCGTGCCCAAAATATGTCTTGGCGAGGGAGGCTGCATCGGCTCAAAGGCTTCTCGTGGGTCATACGGTGAAAGCCAGGGGGCCAATAGGGCACAGAACACCATAAGGCTTAGGACAAATAGCCCTATCAGGGCCGGCGGAGTCTTGAGAATTGTACGTAGGATCACTTTCATACGTTACGACGAATTCGTGGATCAAGGAGGCCGTAAAGGAGATCTGCAAGTAGGTTGGCACCCATCACCGAAAGCATGATCAGGGCAAATGCGCCTTGCAGCAGGGGATAGTCCCGGCTGGTGTTGGCCTCCACGATGACCGAGCCAATGCCCGGATAGGCGAAGGTCGTCTCAACCATTACTGCTCCCATCACCAGAAAGCCGAACCGCAGAGTTATCAGGGTGATGATGGGCAAAAGGGCATTGGGCAGAGCGTGTCGTAGGCGCACCCGGCGTTCCCCCAAGCCCTTAGCGCGAGCGACAGAGATATACATCTCGCCCAGAGTTTGGATCATGGCATTGCGCGTTAGGTAGTAGATCTCGCCTATATTGGCCAAGATCAGCGTCGTTGTCGGTAAAATGGCATGGCGGATGAGATCCAAGTTGCGCGTCAGCCAAGGTTTGCTCAGGGCCAGGGGGGATTGCGCTCCTCCCAAGGGCAGTAGCTTGAGTTTGACGCCGAACAGGACAATAAGCAGCATGGCTAGGAAGAAGGTCGGGAAGGCCCCTGTAACGGACATCAAAGTAAGCAAAAGGCCATCGCTAAAACGCCGACGGTGCCAAGCGGAGAAGTTGCCTAACGCAACACCTAACGCCACATACAGGATGAACGAGGTTCCTACCAAGGGGATCGTCCAGCGTAGTCGCCTGATGAGGATCACAAGCACCGGGGCATTGTAGGAAATGGACCAACCCCAATCGGCCCGTATGAACCCGGCCAAATAGTCTATGTACTGCCTCCAGAGAGGCTTATCCAAGCCATAATAGGCCATGAGACGCATGCGCTGCTCTTCGCTTAAGGGGATGGGCAACCCCTGCGGATTGTCCAGCTCCGCTAAGGGGTTGCCCGGGATCAAGCGCGGTAAAGCAAAGTTGAGCGTCAAGATCACCCACATGGTGAAAGCGTATTGCAATACTTTTACGGAGAGCGTTGCTCGAGATCGTTGAGCTTTCATCACGGCCTAATGCTTGGGCATGAACATCAGCTTGTTGTTCGCCGAAGGGATGCCACCATCTACGCCCTCGGGAGTGAAGAAGGGCGTAGCTTTGCCCGGACGGTACACTTCCCACATCTTTGGATGCCACAGTGCTAGAACGGGCAACTGTTCGGCGATGATCGCTTGCATCTTCCAGGCGTACTCGCGACGGCTTTCGTCGTTCACAGCACCAGCTTGGCGCTTGTAGAGCTCGTCGTACTCGGCATTTGTCCAAACTTTGGCATTGCTGGGGCTTTCCATGTCCGGGTTGGAAGTGCCGCCATGGCCAGTGATCAAGAGATCGAAATTGCCCTCGTGCAGCAGGTTGTCTACCGTAGCCCTGTCCGCAGTCTTGACCGTCAAGTTAATGCCCACGGCCTCCAGATAGCCTTTAATGAGCTCGGCTTCACGTACGTAGGAATCGGTGGTTACCAATGTGGTGGCGAACGAGGCCACCCCGGCAGCACTCAAGAGATCCTTTGCCTTGTCCGGATCAAAGGGGTAAGTGGGCAAATTGGGGTTGTGCCAATAGCTCCCCGGCGATAAGATGCCTGTGCTGGCTACGATGGCCCCGCCCATTTGAGCCTTATTCACGATCTCCTGGCGATTAATGGCATGAGCGATTGCCTGTCGCACAGCCAATTTGTCTAAGGGTGAACGAGTAGTATTGAAGTAGAGTTTGAGCACCCAATGGCTGGGGCCTTCGATGACCTTAAATTCGGGCTTGGCCATTAACTCGCGCACCGAGGTGATGCCTTTGCCGGAGAAGCCGGCTTCATCCACTTCGCCCGTGATAAGCGACAAGGCAGGGTCTTTGACCTTGATAAAGATCAGCCGATCCACCGCAGGCTTGCCCAAGAAGAAATCGGGATTGGCTTCATAGACATAACGGCCCTCCTCTTTGCTGTACTCGATCAAGCGGAAGAGGCTGCTGCCGATAACCGCTTCTTGATCCAGCTTCTTGAGTGGATCCTCCACATTGGCCCAAATGTGTTTAGGGATGATGGGTAAAGAGCCGAAGAGATCGGCGAGCAGCCCCGCCGTAGGCTCGCTCATGTGCACGATCACAGTACGGCCGTCGTCAGAGGTTTCAACTGAGGCGACCCTGCCAAGCGGCCATCCCCATTTGAGCATACCCTTCGCAAGCTTGTCCTTAAAGTACTGGAAAGTGAAAGCTACGTCCTCGGCCGTCAGCGGCTGTCCGTCGTGCCATTTGACGTTCTGACGCAGACGGAATGTCCAAGTGAGACCATCCTCAGCGACTTTCCAATCTTCGGCGAGCCAAGGGATGTAGCCCTTATCGTCTTTCCACACGAGGGTATCAAATAGATAGGACATACGTAGATAACCCGGCCCTCGCGGATAGAAGGCAAAAGGTGAAGGGTAGCCCCAATCATCGCCGGGCATGACATACGTCACAAGTTCCTCTTTTGTCGCCGGTGCCATAGCGAGAGGCGCGGTTGGTGTAAGCGCCTCAGTGGGAGCCGCAGTCGGCTCCGACGGGGCTGTGGGGAGAACCGTTGCCGGCACTTTCGTGGCCTCAGTCGTGACCGTCGGCTGCGGCGACATGGGTGTTGTCCGCTGCGCGGAGGGTGCACAGCTCGCCAACAGACCGATGACTACCATCATCAGAAGGACAGAAATCTTTCTCCACTCTTTCATGCTTTTCTCCTCGAGACGTTTTGTCCTACGACCGCACCGTTTTGGCGTGGTTAAGGCCCAATAAGTTAATAGCGTCGCGTATAGACTTCACCGTAACATTCGGGGCAAACGGGTTGTCCGTCTCTTAGGCGGGCGCGAGCTTCCATAACGCCCTCGCCACACTGGCTGCATTGAACGCTTTTGAAGATGCGCGCTCTCTCTGGCAGCAGCGCGTCCACCCAGCGCACATCGAAGAGTTCCGCATCGCTTAACTCCTCCAGGCGCTGACGAGCGCGCAGGCGTCGTTCCTCCTCAGGGAGAGCTCTGTCTTCCTCGCGACTCAAAACGCCGTAGCGCAGGGCTATACGCACCATCCGTCCATCGGAGCGGCGGCCAAAGGTGAATACCTGTTTGCCCCAGTCACGCAGGATCAGGTTACCCTTGCCCATCGTGCAGCCTGTGAGCACTTGAACGGCGTCCAGACCACAGGCATCCGTCTCGGCGATCGCCACTAATTCCTCGTCCTGAGCGCGCTCTACGCCGAGTTCGCGCAGGCCGATCAGAGCAGCCCGGTAACCGATCAATAGGCCCGGGCAAAAGTGTCCGTGAAAGGCAATTGCGCGCTCCAGCAAAGATTGGTTCTCCATATAGCTTCTTCCGGTCATATTTTTTGCAACTTAGTTGCAAATAAGGCGAGAAAAAAGAGACTAATCCTGTGCTCGCAAGGCGCAGTTAGCACACAATCCCATGAGCGCATTATTGATCAGATCTATCTCGAAACCTTGCTTGGCCCGCAATTCCTGCTGAAAGGCGGTCGCCACGTGGGTGTCGATATCTTGTACTTTGCCACACGCGCAGCAGAACAAGTGCCCATGGGGACCGCGCAAGGCTAACTCGTACTGCGCGCGTCCATCAGGATGCCGCATCTCATAAATGAAGCCCAACTCTTGTAAAAGATCGAGCGTGCGGTAGACTGTGGTTTTATTCATGCGCCAGGTCGGATGGGCCTTTTGGATAGCATCCAGGATGTGCTCCACACAGATATGGTCATTGGTCTGGAGTAAGACATCGTAGATCGCAAGCCGTCGTGAGGTCACAGCATGGCCCTTTTCGCGAAGATTGGTTCGTAGGCGCCGTTGTTCGGCGCGCCGCACTTCCTCGGTGAGGGGTTGTTTCGGAGGTACAGAACCTTGGCACATATCAGTGGCTCCGGTCAAATGCAACCAAGTTGCATTATAGGAGATCTGCAATCGCCGTCAAATAAGCCTCTGTACTAAAAGGATGTCTAACCCCCCTCATGTTCCAATACCTCGCTTAGCTCGCGTCGAAAGCGAGCTACGTCAAAGCGCTGCGCCTGCCGGCGTAACGCTGCCGGGTCAAAGCGCAATCCCTCCAACCGCTTGACGGCCTCGGCCAGCGCCTCCGGCGTCGGCTCGCGGAAGAAAAGGCCGCTCACGCCCTCCTCAATGGTGTCCAACGCCCCCCCTGCGCCGTAGGCGATCACCGGCCGTCCCGCGGCCAGGGCCTCAATGGGGGCGATGCCGAAATCCTCCTCGCCGGGGAAGATGAAAGCCCGGCAACGGGCCATCTGTTCGCGCACCGCTTCGTCGGGCAGATAGCCTAGGAACTGTACATTAGGCCCGGCCATCGCCTCCAGCGCCGCGCGATCTCGCCCTTCGCCGATGATCCTCAAGGGCAGGCCGAGCTGGTTGAAGGCGCGCACGGCGAGATCAATACGCTTATAGGGCACCAGGCGCGAGACCACCAGGAAGTAATCCTCCGGCTCGCGCTCGACGGCGAAACGGGCCGTATCCACCGGGGGATAGATGATCCGCGACTCGCGCCGGTAGTATTTGGCGATGCGCTGCTGCACGGTGCGCGAGATGGCGATAAAGTCGTCCACGCGGTCCGCAGCCAGGCGATCCCATTGGCGCAGGCTTTTGAGGAAGGGGGCTAGGCCCAGCCGCGCCAGCCGCCCCAGGCCCTCGCGTTCTATATAGCCGTGGTAATTCCAAAGGAAACGCGCCGGCGTGAGGCAGTAACAGACGTGTCGCGTCTCGGCGGAGGTGATCACACCGTGACCGAAGGCGCTGGTCACGCTGAGCACCGTGTCGTAGCCCCGCAAATCCAGGCTCTCAAAGGCCAGGGGATACCAGGGTAAATAGGCCTGGTGAAAGCGCCCGATGAACGGCAGGCGGTTCAAGAAGGAAGGGCGGATATCCCAGGAACGATAGCATTCGGGGAGCGCCTGAGGCCGATAAATGGAGGTGTAGATCGGCGCCTGTGGGTACATGGCGTGGACCACCTCCAACACGCGCTCGGCGCCGCCGTATTGGTTGAGCCAGGAGCAGACGATGGCTAATTTCATCTCTGAGACGCTCTTATCATTTTCGTAGCAGGTAGGGGCGTTCAATTGAACGCCCCTACCTGCTCTCAATTGAACACCCTTGCTTGTGGACGTTCAATTGAACGCCCCTACTTTCCGATGCAGAAGTTGGCAAAGATGCGCTCCAAAAGCTCCTCGCTGGCCGTCTCACCGGTGATCTCCCCCAGGGCATTGACCGCCTCGGTGACGTCAATGGCCAGCAGGTCGGTTGTCCTCCCTTCCTGCCGGGCTCTGTAGGCTTCTAGGATGTGTTCTCGCGCGCGGCGCAGGATCTCGCGGTGGCGAGGGTTGCTGACCAGCGGCTCATCGCTCAGGGCGATCTGGCCGGAAAAGACGGTCTCCACCAGTAGCTTCTCTAAAGCCGGGATACCCGCCCCGCTGAGGGCCGAGACGGCGATGTGTTCGGCCTCCGGGAGGAGCGTCGCGTAATCGGAGGCCGGGGGGAGATCACTCTTATTGACCACGACGATGGTCGGCCTGGTCGCGGCCAGCGCCGCGACCTGAAAATCGGCCTCGTCGGGCGGCTGGCTGCCGTCCACGACCACCAGGGCTAGGTCGGCCCCGTGGAGCGCGGCACGGCTGCGCTCCACGCCCAGGCGCTCGATGGTATCTTGCGTCTCGCTGATCCCCGCCGTATCTATCAGCACGAAGGGGATCCCCTCCAGGGCGATGGTCTCCTCCAGGGTATCGCGGGTTGTGCCGGGTATAGGGGTGACGATGGCCCGTTCAGTGTGCAGCAGGCGGTTGAGGAGGCTGCTTTTGCCTACATTCGGCCGGCCCACGATGGCCGTGCGCACGCCTTGGCGATAGATCATCCCCCGCTCTGCCTGGCGCAGAAGCTCAGCCAGCTCTCCCTCGGCCAAAAGGAGATCGGCTTCAACCTCGTGAGGGGGAAGCTCGTCCTCGGGGAAATCCACGCTCGCCTCCAGATAGGCCAGTAAGTCCAACAGCCTGGCGCGTATCTCGCGAATGCGACGGGAGAGATGCCCGCCCAGTTGCTGCATGGCGATGCGCAGGGCGCTCTCCGTCCGCGCGGTGACGATGTCCAGCACTGCCTCGGCCTGGGCCAGGTCGATCCGCCCGTTGAGGAAGGCGCGCAAGGTGAACTCGCCCTCGTGGGCCAGGCGCGCGCCGGATTCCAGGCATAGCGAGAGGATCTCGCGCAAAGCGACGATCCCCCCATGGGCGTCGATCTCGACCACGTCTTGGCGGGTATAGGTGCACGGGGCGCGCATATAGCAGAGAAGCACTTCGTCCACGATCCGCCCGCTCCGGGGGGCGACGATATGCCCGTAATACAGGCGATGCGAGACGAAGCCATCGGCGAGCTCGCCCCTCGCGGGCACGAAAAGCTTGCGCGCGATGGCCAAGGCCTCCGGCCCGCTGAGTCGCACGATACCGATTCCCCCCTGGCCGATGGGCGTGGAGATGGCGGCGATAGTATCATCCAGGGAATACATGGGCATCCATCCCTATGAGGACAGGTTTCAACCCCGCTCCTATGTTTGAGCCTCTGCCTGTCCCTCCGGGCGAGGGGCGCGCGAGATGAACGTCTTGACTCGCTTGTTGAATTCGCGGCGGGTGAGCAGGACGTAACGCCCACAGCCATGGCACTTGAGCCCGATATCGGCCCCAATGCGCCGCACTTCCCACTCGTAGCTCCCACAAGGGTGGGGTTTGCGCAAGGTGACCACGTCGCCGATTTGCACATCCACCCAGCGCATCGTTTCGCCTCCTACCTTTGCTCCGAGCCGTCCGGTTCCTCAAGGAGTGTTTGGGACGATGAAACGTGCTCTGTGGCGGCCTGCTCGCTCAGGGCATAGAAGCATAACAGGGTGCTCCCATAGCGACGCTGGCGCAATAAGCGCAGGTTGGATGTAGCCAGCTCGCGGAACTCCTTGGGGTGGATTTGCACGATGATCAGGCCGTCCTCCGTGAGCAGAGGCTTTTCGTTCAGGGCGAGCAGGGTTCGTGCCCAAAGCCCCTGATATTGCGGCGGGGCAACGTATACGTAATCAAAGCGGCGCTCCGAGGGGGCCTGCTTGAGGTAATGAAAGACGTCGCCGTGGATGACCTCGGCCCGCTCCTGGAATGCGAGGGTAGCCAGGTTGCGACGAATTGTCTCTACTGCCCGGTGCCCCCGCTCCACAAAGACCACATGCCTGGCGCCGCGGCTGAGGGCCTCCAAGCCCACGCTGCCCGTGCCCGCAAAGAGATCCAGCAAGGTGGCATCCTCAATCTGCCCGCCCAGGATATTGAAGAGCGCCCCCTTGACCCTGTCTGTGATGGGGCGCGTGCCCGTGCCCGGCACCGAGGCCAATTTGCGCCCTTTGGCCGATCCGGAGATGATGCGCATAGGACTCGCCTCATGAAGGATAATTAAGTCTAGCACGCCTTGGGCAAGGGGTCAACTGAGCGGGCGGACCGTTGAAAGGCGGGGTGGGCTTTAAGCCGCTCTGAACGCGCCGCTTCGGCCCGCTCCAGCAGCTCCACGTCGCGCAGCCAAGGGGAGGAGAAGGAAGGGCGAAATGCTGCCCCTTGTGTCCGGAAGGGATGCGAGACACAACCGGTGGGGGGTCCATCGGGCAACGGTCACTCGGGCGCTATTTTTTTAAAAAACTGGAAAATCCTTGACATTCAGTGGAGTAGGTGATATAATATAAATGAAGCTGTTATTCCGGCACGGTAGCAGCTTTCAGAAAGGTTTTGTAGTGTTACTGGTAGTTGCAAGAAAGGAGGATGAGCTTTTCGCGGCCAGCCACCGAAGCGCTCGTTAGGGGATAGGGACAAGGCGTTGTGTTCTAGGTAAGCGTAGAGTGAACAGGAGGTTCAATCATGTTCC
>Ga0315298_1004142_pt1 | contig 22071 bp, 23 predicted proteins | sample WHS_1_MG_FD_203077 | JGI IMG/M metagenome (GOLD analysis project Ga0315298, IMG submission 203077) | Extremophilic microbial mat communities from Washburn Hot Springs, YNP, Wyoming, USA - WHS_1_MG | ecosystem: Environmental > Aquatic > Thermal springs > Hot (42-90C) | place: USA: Wyoming...
TCAGGATACGTTGTCGGCGTCGCTCCTGGGGGTTCATGCTCCCTCCCCTTGCAGGGCCGCCCCACGGCCCTCTAGAGCCGTCCTAGAGCCCTTTCCAACGCTTCCGCCGCCTGCTTGTCTGCATCCCCTAGAACGTGGCTGTAGACGGCCATCGTGATAGCCGCCGTGGCATGTCCTGCCCTCTGCTGTGCCACCTTCACGGGCACCCCTGCCATGGCAAGCATCGACAGGTGCAGGTGCCGCAGGTCGTGCGTCCGAATGCAGGGCAGGTTCAGCCGGTCGCAGGCTTCGTGCAATGCCCTTCGGATGTTTCCCTGTAGGGGCACCGTCCCAACGCTCGTGGTAAACACCCGGTCGGGCCACTCAAAGGGGCTGCCGCTCTGAAGCCGCCACTCGGCCACCATCGCTTTTTGCCGGCGGAGCAGCTCCATTCCCCAGGCAGGAAGGCTGATGGTGCGGACGCTCGCCCGTGTCTTCGGCTCGCACTCGATGGGCTTGCAGCGCACCTCGGTAATTTGCCGCTCGATGCGGACCGCTCCGGCCCTCCAGTCGATGTCAGACCATCGCAGCCCCAGCGCTTCGCCTACCCGGCACCCTGAAGCCAGCAGGAATCCCAGCAGGGGTCCGTACTGGCCACACTCCCCTTCCTGGACGGCACGAAGGAAGCGGCTTATCTCCTCTGGCGACCACAGCTCCCGTTCTTTGTGCTCTCGCTTGGGCTTGTCCACCAGGTCCGCCGGGTTGTTCGACAGCAGTCCCCACCGGTGGGCATCGGCCAGCACCTTGCGGAGGAAGGCGTGAACGGATTGTACCCTCCGCTTGCTGTGTCCGGCCTTGGCAAGGTTGGCGTAGAGCCGGGCAATCCGCATGGGGTCCAGCCTGGAAAGCCTGACCGTGCCGATGTGGGGCGCCAGGTAGCAGTCGGCAATCACCCGGTAGGCGTCCAAAGTCGTCGACCTAAGCCGGCTCTCCGCCTGTTCAAGCCATTGGTGCAGGTACTCCGATAAGGTCAGCCGGCCGGCATCGGGAATGCGGCCATTCTCCCGTGCCGCACCTTGAAGCTGCCGTAGCTTCTCGGCCACTTCGGTTCGGGTCTTGCCGTAGATGGTCTTCCGCTTGCCGTCCAGTTGTAGGGACGCCTGCCACCTTCCGTCCTTGCGCTTGTAGATGGTACCTTCGCCGTGGGCACGTCGGGGCATCCTCTCCTCCTCCCGCCCCGGCGATGCCGTCAGCCTATGCCGTCAAATTGCCGTCAAGCATCCCCTCCACCGCCAACACCACAACATATTCGGTCTCTCTCTGTCAGATACCACAACATGTTGTGGTTTCCCGCCCGGGTCGCAAGAAGCGCATGGTTTGGGACCATGAGGTCCCCGGTTCGAGTCCGGGCACCCCGACCAGTTCTCTTGTCTCTGTTGTCCCCTGTTTCGCTTCCGCTTCGTGCTTTCGCAGCTTTCCTGCCCTTCCTGCTTAAGGCCACACGCATATGGTGAGCCCGCTGGCCGCATGGTTCCCGGGTTCGTCGCATGGAGAGCCGCGAAATGCGACTTTTGTCCTCAATTTGGAGGCCGCCAGGCACGATATTTGTTTATGAGGATGTTGGGTCACACATTGAGCATCGAACGTGTGAGGTGCAGCATGGCCGACTACGAATTCTGCGAGCTCTGGTGGTCAGACGGGTATCGCCCCCAGCTCACCTACTATAAGCCCATGGGTGTCCACAGCACGGTGGTGGATGGGGACCGCCACGATGGCGACGCCTGGGAGTCTTTTCAGGAGATCGTGGCCGAGCTAGGATTCAACGGCTGGGAGCTGGTCTCTGCCGCCCATCACAGCACCGGTCTCCTCTTCAAGCGGCGGCTGCAGTAGCAGCATCTTGGGGGTGTCCGGAGGCCCCTTCGGACACCCATTCCCGCTGGTTCCCAATCCCGGACAAGATGCGAAAGGTGCCACACTCCGTTGTCCATCGCTCTTGGACCCAACGCCATCCAGCAGCTAGAAACCATCCTGGCAGAGACCAGACTGAAGGGCATCGCCCTGGCCTCTGCTCGTCTCGGCCAACCTACGACGGTAGCCGCCATCGGCACCGATGCGGCAGGAATACCGCTGCGAGAGGACAGCCTCTTCGCCGTGGCATCCATCACCAAGATTGCGACGGCGCTCGCCGTCCTCCGCCTAGTGGACAGGGGCGAGCTCGCGCTCGACGATCCCCTCCAACGTCACCTTCCTGAGGCCGTGGCGGCCGCCCACCAGGGAGTGACCATCCGCCGCCTCCTGTCCCACACCTCGGGCCTACCAATGGACCTCTCGCCTCGGATGGCGGTCTACGCCCCCGGGCTCGCCTGGCCCACCCTGGCGGAGGGCTGCATCCAGACCCCACTCCAGCAGCCTCCCTGCAGCCGCGTCCAGTACAGTAACGTCGGCTACGGGCTCCTGGCCGTGGTGGTCGAGCGGAAAACGGGCACCGACTTCACCATGGCGCTGCGCCACCTGGTGCTGGACCCCCTCGGTATCGAGGGATACCTGGGTGAGACGCCGCCCCGGCCCTGGGTTGCCGTTGCCGGCGTTAGAGGAACCCACTCCAAGACTCCCCTGGAGCCCTTCAACTCGGTCTTCTGGCACTCCCTGGCCATGCCCTGGGCCGGTTTGCTGACCACGCCAGCGGGGGCGCTGACCCTGGTCCGGTGCCTCCTAGAGCCACCTGCGGGATTCCTGAGCCCCGATCTGGTGGCGGAAGCCCGGCGCAACCAAACCGACGACCTGGACGGCGGCTTCGTCAGGCCGCTGCTCTGGAGCCCGTGCCCATGGGGGCTCGGACCGGAGCTGCGAGGACGAAAGCAGCCCCACTGGACTCCAGCCCCGCCCGCCATCAGCACCGAGTCCTTCGGCCACTCCGGTGCCTCCGGCTGCCTGGTTTGGGCAGACCTGGCCAGCGGAATCTCGTGGGCCATCCTGGGCACCAGAACGGCCGACAGCGGCTGGCTCCTCCGCCGAGGGTCTGCCATAGCAGAGATGATACTCGGCTCCGCCACGGAATGACCCAACGCGCCGACGATTGCAGCACTCCGATCGGCGATCAGCCGGCTACTTGGCGGAACACCCGCAAGAAGTTGCCCCCAAGGATCTTCTGGATAGCCTCAGCGCGGTAGCCGCGAGCGGCCAGCGCTTCCGCGAGCCTCGGCATCATCGAGGCGTCCTCCAGTCCCTCTACCCGCGAATCGCGCACACCGTCGAAGTCGGTGCCTATCCCCACCGCGTCCTCGCCCATGACCTTCACCATGTGGTCCACGTGGTCCAGCATGGCGCTCAGCGGCGCCCTCTTCTCATCGTCTCCCAGAAAACGGGGCACTGCGGTGACACCCACCACACCACCTTTGCTCGCGATGGCCTCGAGCTGCCCGTCGGTCAGGTTGCGCACGAATGGCACCAGCGCGTGACAGTTGGCATGGGTGACCACAACTGGAGCCTCCGAGACCTCCAGCACGTCCTCGACACCGGCCGGGGCTAGGTGGGCCATATCCACCACTATCCCAAGTCGGTTGCACTCCTTCACCAGCTTCACCCCGAACTCCGAGAGCCCGCCTCCGGTCCGGATCTCGCCCACCCCGTCGGCGGCCTCGTTCCGCCGGTTCCAGGTCAGGCCCAGGAAGCGCAGGCCGAGCCGATAGCAGACCCGAAGGAATCCCAGATCACCCTCCAGCCCCTCTGCCCCCTCCATGCTCAGTATCAAGGCTACCTTCCCCTGGTCCCTGGCTTTCAGGATGTCATCGGCCCTCACCGCCGGGACAGCCAGATGGGCGAAGTCCTCTACCTCCCGATGGAAAGCATCCAGGTACTCCACGGTCTGCCGCATGCAGGTGCCCGGACGAGGGTCGTGCAGGAAGATGGCCAGCACCTCGGCGGCGACCCCTCCCTCGAGCGCGCGGGGCAGATCGAACTGCCCATCGGTCGACCTCTCCCCAAGCCTGCGCTCACCGCGAACCACGGCCCCCAGAGCATCGCAGTGAGCATCGAAAACTGTGCTCTGCCGGTGCAGGGCGCGAACATCCCCGGGCCCGACGCTCATCACGGGGAAACCTCCTCACATTCCGTATCGTTGGCGGGCCTGATCATACACCTCGGCGGTCACCCGGCGGTAGCCGTTCTCCCGAGCGAAGCCCTCGATCCTGCGCCGGACCATGTTCCTGAGGAAGACTGGGACCCTCCGGAGTCGACCCTCCACGTCGGGATCCCAGGGCAATGGCACCCCGGGCTCCTGCCCTGCACCGAGCCCCTCCGCCGCCCCCTCGATGGCGGAGGACCCGGCTTCCTCCTGCCCCACCCCTCGATTGACGATCAGAATGTTGCAGTTCGCCAGACGGAGCAGGTTCTCCGCAGTGCTACCCAGCGCTATCCCGTCGGCGTGGTGCACACCGATTCGCCCGACCAGCAGCAATGCGGGATGCACCGCCTCCACATGGGAGGCCAGAACATCGAAAGGCTTGCCCTCCAGAAGGACTGTCTCCAATCTCTGTCCTTCTCGGGCTGCTGTCTCCTGAGCCTCCTGCAGATGACCCCGGTACAAAGCGGCCAAGCCGGAGTCTATGATCTCGTCGTGTAGCCTCTCCTGCTCCTCGAAGCGGAAGAGCCGGGCTGCATCCCGAGAGAGCACCCCAGCCAGGCTGCGGAAGGTGGCCCCATGGAAGAAGGGATCGTATGCCGCCACCGCTGAGACAGAGCTGCCGAACAGGCGGCTGAGGTGCAGTGCGACCCTCAGGGCGGCGAAGGAGTGGGCACTGCCATCGATCCCCACCAGCAAGGGGCCCGACGCCAGCCCACGTCCGTTCCGTGCCACCAGCAGGTCGCATTCCACCAGACGCGCGACCCGCTCGCACACACTCCCCAGCACCGACCGGGCGACCCTGCCGAGTCCGTGCGCACCGATGGTCACCAGGTCATAGCCGCTATCCCGAGCATCCCTCACCAGCTCCAGGTAGTTGCGCCCCTCGGGGGTCTTCCGGCGCGGTTCCAACCCAACCTCTCTACAACGCGCCTCGAAGTCGTCCAGATAGGAATCGGAGATGATCTCCAACCCCCTACCGATGAGCTCGCCGTGGACACCCCGCAGCCGTTGCAGAGCGTCCTCCGCCTTGAAGCGGTCCGGCAGGCCGGGCTCCAGCTGCCGGAAGCGTGCGTCATGGAGGCTCGCGGCGTAGACGTGGGTGCCGGTCAGGCGCGCACCTGTGGCCTTTGCCAGCTCTATCGCCAGGGCCACCGCATGGTGCGAGCATTCGGAGTTGTCCACTGCGACCATGATGTTCTTGTAAATCATGTCTCTCCCCTGGATCCATCTCCCGGGAAAGGGGCGTGGATCCCCTCCTACAATCTCGAAGCGGGAGACCAGCTACTCGTGACCTCACCGGCCAGCAGCCGATGAAAGCACGGCCGAGAACCGATAGCCCAGGCCCGGCTCGTTCAGCAGGTAGCGGGGCTTGCTCGCGTCATCGCCGATCTTGTGCCGGACCCGACGCACATACTCCCAGAGGCAGGCGACGGAGCAGTGAGGGTCGCCCCATAGGCGCTCCAGGATCAGCTCATTGGGCAGCAGCTGGCCGGCATTCCGGACCAGCAGCTGCAGAAGCCTGGCCTCCAAAGGTGTCAGCCTTGATACACCGCACCGGGTACGAGCCTCGCGACGCCAGAAGTCGAGGCTGAGGCCCTCATCCACATGGACGATGGGCCCCGACGGCAGACAGGCAAGCCATGTCCGCCGCAGTACCCTCCTCACCCGGGCAACCACCTCTGGATACCTGGCGGGCTTCGTGATGTAGTCCTCGGCATAGAGGTCGAGGGCCTTCAGCTTGATATACTCATCGTTCACCGCGGTCAGGACGACGATCGGCACGTCTCCGAGCCGCTTTACACGCCGACAAAGATCCAGGCCACCTGTCGGCGGCAGCTGGAGATCCAGCACCACCAAGTGGGGCATCTCGCGCTGAAGGTGAAGCAGCAGACGCAGCCCGTCTCCGATCTCGCGAACGTTGAAGCCCCCCTCTTCCAGGTGATCCCGCAGCAAACCGCGGTCCCTGCTGTCGGCGTCGGCCACTACCACCGTGCCAAGTGGTGTGTGCATCCCTGCCTCCTGGCGCAATCAGCCAAATGGTTCGTGGGAATTGTGGCAGCGCCGAAGTGGCGTCCCAACTTCTACGTGGCTGCAAGCCTCGTGCCAAATGACCCCCCGCTACTGGCTTACGTAGGATTGCATGGCACCGATCATGGCGGTCATGGCCTGCGCAACGCCACCGCCCAGCAGGTCCAGATCCGTGGGATCCGCCTGGAAGACCAGCTGTCGGATAGTCGAGATCACAGAGCCCATAGATGCGAGCCAGACGGTGATAGCACCGTCGTCGGGCTTCCCGGCCGCCATCTCGACCGCGTTGAGCTGAAGCTGACGCAGTTCGTTGGCTATTAGCTCGGCCGTGGCGAGAGGAGGCGACGGCGGCATCGGGGTGCCTATCACCACCATGGGCGTCCCCGCCACGATGGTGGAGGTGCCCCACGCCACGGTGGGACCACAGGAGGCCCGCTGATATACATACGCCGACTGGACAGCTGCTATTCCCAACATCAGCTCCTGCTCCAGCTGAAACGCCTGCTGCCTCTGGGTTGGCGACATGCGGAGGATCTGCGGCTGCAGCTGAGCCATCAGGGCTGCCGTCTGCTGGGTTGCGGACACAAGGTCGGATCCCGTGGGCTTCCCCGTAGTCAAGATCCGGAGTCCCTCACCCAGCTGGGTCATGGCGCGCAAGCTCAGCTGAACGTCCGTTGGTTCCTGCACAGCCGAAAGGCGCCCCGCCTCGTTGTACGCGCGGAGGGTGGGCGTGGCCACCTGGGTAGGCAGGGGGCTTGCCGTCGGCTCAGGAGCAAGCGCTGGGGAAGCCGCTGGACTCGGGTGAACCGATGCAGAGGCAGCCGGTGGGAGGGCAGGAGTGACGATGGGCGGGGATTGCGGCGTCGTGGCCATGGGTGGGCTCGGAGTGGATGGACCACACGCAGGGGCGACCATCCACAACACGGCCCCCATCGCCAGCCTAAGGGCCTTACCGCATCGCATCCGTCCTCCGCTGCTCGGGGGCTGCGCCCCAGACGCTGCCGCATCCGAACCATTCACCTTGTTGTTGACGCTGCAAGAAGCGCGCCCGTCCGCGCCCCATCCCAGTGGAAATGCCGCAACCACTTGTTGAGGCCGGCGTTGAGGCGGGACCGCTATATTCCCCCCGAAGCTTTCGGTTTGGGCTGGGACTGCGGCGCCCGGCGGCCCAAGGCAGCCTTGATGGGGGTGTCACAACGGTACCCGAGTTCACCTTCAGCGTCCCTGTCTTCGGAAACCGCTGGGCGATCGGAGTCGCCTTCTCCCTTCATATCCTGGTGGTGGCCTTCGTGATCGGCACAGCAATGGTGGCGCCAGTGGCTGAGCTGCTGGGCATGCGACGAGGCGGGGAGAGGTGGGAGAAGCTGGCCCGACAGATCTCGGAGTCGGTCGAGAAGCTGTTCTCCTGGGGGGCCACTTGGGCGGCCTTCGCTCTGGTGCTGATCTGGGGGCTCTACCCTCGGCTGTGGGGCTACCTGGCGAGCCTCTTCCTCGTCCAGACCATAATCATCGCAGGACTGCTCTGGTTCGTGATGACAGCTGCCGCTTACGCCTACCACCTCTCCTGGGAGCGGCTGCGCTCCCACAGGCTGCTCCATAACGCCATCGGCTGGATCTTCGTCCTCTCCACCATGCTGTTCATCAACACCATCATCGTTTGGGACACACAGCAGCTCACTCCCGCGGGTGGCCCCGCCGACCTTCTGTCCGCCGCCATCAACCCCAGCTACACCGCCGAGTCTCCGCACCGCCACATAGGCAACCTGTCATACGGACCGCTGGTGGTGGCCGCCTATGTCGGTATGTGGTCGCTGCTGTTCTGGGGCAGGGGACAGTTCGGCGATGAGGAGTGGAGCTACCACCAATGGCTAGCCGACGTGATGCTGCTGCTCGGCCTAGGCGTCCTCCTTCTGCAGCCCATTGCCGGATGGTTTTACGTCAACCAGATCTTCGTTGCCTCGCCCGGAGCGTGGGCACAGATGATGGTGGGACCCTCCGGCTGGAAGTTCAGGATGATGATCGGCCTGCTGGGCGGCGTCTTCTTTTTCGGAAACCTCTACATGCTGCTAGGAATGGGGCGAGGCACCCCCAGCACAGCCGCGATCAGATGGATGAGGTTGTCCCTGGTGCTCCTCGCCATGGCCATCGGACTGGCCGTCTTACCCAAGGACGTCCCCCTCGGAACGATGAACCCGTGGAAATACGTCGCCCTCGCCACATACATGCTGGTGACCATCATAAACCTTGCAATCTACCTGCCCTCGCGTCGCGCCTTCGTCTGGATCAGGCAAAGCCGCCTGACCTGGATCACCCTGGCCTTCATCGGCGCCCTCATCATGGCACTGTTCATAACCATGGGGTCGATCCGGGAGACTGCTCGCGCCCCCTACCTGATCTACCGCCAGATGGGACCAGAACAAAGCCAGGAGCTGATTAGACCGTAGTCGGGGAGGGAAGCGCGAATGCCGCTGGACGCTGCGATCTTGCTGGTGGTCGAGATGGGAGCGGTGGTTTTCTTCCTCCTGGCGCTGCCCCTGGTCATCGCACTCAGGGCCCTTAGACCGATCTGGCGCGATAACCGAGGCACCGGGACCATCTACGGCGTCGTGCTCCTGTGGACCATGGTGCTGTACAGCGCGCTCTTCGCCGCCTTCGCGGCGCTCATCTACGTGGGGTTTCAAGGGCTATGATCCAGGAAGAGCATCATCTCCCGGCTCGCAGCAGGAGGAGGTTCCTCCAGGATCTGGCGATCGGTGGCATAGCCGGGCTGGTCAGCATCCTCATCGCCGGTCCACTGGTCGGGTACTTCTTCGAGGTGCTCGGACGCAGCTCTTCGCTGCAGTGGGTTCGAGTCTGCTCTCTGGAACAGATCGACGCGCTGGAGCCAAGACTGTTCAGGGTCGCCTTTGCCGGCGAGAACTCCTCAGTCCCCTTCGAGATAGTGCAAGGGGTCTTCGTCATCCGACAGGGCGACCAGGTCCTGGCTTTCGGGAACGTATGCACCCACATGGGGTGCTCCGTGCGGTGGCTGGCCTGGCGCCAGCAGATCCTCTGCCCGTGCCACGGCGGCATCTACGACCGCTGGGGCAACTTGGCGGGTGGCCCTCCGGCGGAGAGTCTCCCATTCTTCCTCTCTCGCATCGAGGGCAACGACCTCTTTGTGGCCAATCGAATCATTCGCCGAGGCAACATCGAAGGGAGAGTGTGACTCCCATGCTGGGCAGTGTCCTGGGTTCGCTGATGGACGGAATGGTGCGGGCGGCGGAGTCCGCCATCGACTCCCTAAGCAGAGCCCTGCAACCGACCTACGACTGGCTCGACCAGAGGATCCCCATTCGCCGCATCGAGGAGAGGATCCTCTTCGATCCAGTACCAGAGCGTGGAAGCTGGTGGTACACCTTCGGCGCGGCCATCTACACCCTGTTGATCGTCCAGTTAATCACTGGCATCTTCCTCCTCATGTACTACGTCCCCTCCTGGAACGAGGCTCGGAACTCGATCCTCTACATCCAGCAGGAGGTATTTCTGGGATGGCTGGTGCGTGGCCTTCACTATTGGGGACAGGTCGCCCTGGTGCTCCTGGTCGGGGTGCACATGTTGCGAACCTTCTTCTCTGGCGCCTACAAGAGTCCCAGGGAGCTGACATGGGTACTGGGAGTAACCCTCTTGATCTTGATGGTGGCAACTGCCTTCACCGGTGGGTGCATCCGCTGGGACCAGTCGGGCTACTTCGACACCGTGGTGGGCACCACCATCGCCGGCTGGACACCCATCATCGGTCCCTTCCTGGCGAAGCTTTGGCGCGGTGGTGACACCATCACCCCCCTTACCCTGACCAGAACCTTCGCCTTCCATGTATGGATCTTTCCAGCCTTGCTCTTTGCCATCGCCACCGTCCATGTAGCCCTCGTGGTCATCCAGGGACAGTTTGGCTCGTGGGTCAACTACGAGCCAGATCCGCCTGGCACACGTCCACCCGATGAAGACGAGCGGGCGGCAATGGAGAAGCTGAAGAGGGAGGTGCTGAACCCCGATAGCCGCAAGGTGAACATCCCCAGCCGGGTCACCTGGTTCTTCCCATACCACCTTTTCAAAGAGGGCGTGGTCTCGATGGTGGTCTTCTTCGGGGTCTTCCTGGCGGCCTTCTTCTTCCCGGTGCCAGTCGAGGAGCCGGTGGATCCCACAACCATCACCTACGCCCCCGCCTCCATGTGGTTCTTTCTGTTCGAGGATCAGCTCTTTCTCCTCTTCCCTGGGGCATGGATGATCCCTGCTGGCAACGTGGGAGTCGACACCCTGATGGTGATCCTGCTCTACCTGCTGCCCTTCATCGACCGGAGTCCCGGTCTACGACCGTTTCAGCGTCCCATGGCGATAGCGTTCATGCTCATTGTGGTCTTCTCCCTGCTGGTGCTTGCCATGCTGGCGGCGTCCAGGGTCTACAACTACGGTTTCATCAACAGTCCGAGGTGACCAGGTAGTGGAGCCGAGCTTCGCCCCCGAAGTGGCCAGACGCTTTGCCATAGGGTTCCTGTTCGTCGCCCACATTCAGTTCGCCGCACTGCTGATCGGGCTCTTCACCCTGGGCGTGTCCGCCGAGTTCTTCTGGCTCCAGAGCAGCGGCAACTCCAACCTCGACCGGCTCGCCCGGGGGATAGGGATGGTGGCAGCCATCATGTACAGCACTGGGGCCGCCCTGGCCTTCGCCGCCCTCTTCTTCCTGACGATCTTCTGGCCAACCTTCTTCTACATCCTTTTCAGGGCCAACTTCTGGCCGTTCGTGCTCGAGGCCATAACCTTCGCCCTCACCCTGCTGTACCTGCTGCCCTGGTTCTTCACATGGGCCAGCATGGAGAGGTTCAAGTGGGCCCATCTGGCACTCGGATCGGCTCTGGTCATCTCGGCCTACCTGCAGCAAGCCATGATCGACGTGGTCGCGGCCTACATGCTGACACCTGCCCCTCCGTCCAGCTTTCTCAGGGTCTTCCTCAACCCTACGGCCGTCCCCCTGGACATGCATCGTCTGGTAGGAGACATCTCCTTCGCTGGCTTCGTGGTGGCAGGGTTCGCCGCGTTCAAGGCACTCAGGTCGCGACAGATGGAGGACAGAGCCTACTGGGACTGGGTGGGGAGCATCGGCCTGACGGCAGGGCTCGGGTTCCTCTATCTGCAGCCAGCCATAGGGGTGGAGTACATGGAGGAGATCAGGGCCAACTCCCCTGCCGCCTTCACCACCATGATGCGGGGCAACCTCTCCTGGCTCTTCATCGTCCAGGTCGCGTTCCTGAGCATCCTCTTCCTTCTTAGCCAGGCATACATTCTCATCCAGATCCGCAAGAGCAACCTCCCGAGTGCCCGCATCCAGGGTGTTCTGCTCTTCATCACGCTGCTTGGCTCCCTGCTGCTGGTGCAGCCCTTCGTCATCGGCTCCAGCCAGGCGTATGCCTGGGTTGGGTGGGTCAACCCCTTAGGCTCCATGCAGCCGTGGAAGTATATCGCCATGGCAGGCATGACCCTCTCCGCTATCGTCGCCGTGCTTCTCTTCATCGGCTCGGTCCGCTCGGGTCTCCGATGGGGCTTCTGGGGCATGGGGGGCAGGGCCGCCCAATACCTGCTGCTGGCGCTGACGATCTTCGCCAGCTTCATGATGGCCCTCATGGGTTTCATCCGCGAGAACTCCAGGATCCCCTTCACCATATTCAACAACACCACGATCGAGCAGCCCGAGCAGTTCCCACAGCTGATGCCGACGCCCACCCCCGGCGGGCCCTTCACCCAGCCAACGCCCATCTCCACGTCCAGTTCGCCCAACGGCTCGCCCGGCGCGATCTCGAGCGGGAACACTGGCGCCACGAAGCTGAAGGAGCCGACACCATGAGCTTCCAGCATCTCCTGTCCTGCAAGCGTACCCCCGTAGCCTCCCATCTTGCTGCGCCCAAGCGCTCCATCAGCGGCTCGCGATGGGTGGCTCGCAACGCCGAGATCGCGGTCGGAGAGCAAGGCCACGGCGGCCGGGTGTGGGCACGGCCGGTCACGAGTGGTCCGCGCCGCCCCGACAGGCCGTGCAAGGACTTCCAGGGATGGGCTCCGGTCGTTGCCATCATGATGTTGCTCCTCCTCACCTCGTGCCAGTACATCCCCTTGCAGCCCCATCCGTTGGTGGGCGAGGGAGAGGCACCGGGCTACATCGATGGACAGATCCCTGCCCGCTACAGAGGTGTCCGCAACCCCTTCTCCTTTGCCGACCCGGCGGCGCTGGCGGAAGGCAGCAGGCTCTACAGCTCTTACAAGCCCAGCTGCGCCAGCTGCCACGGACTCGGTGGACAGGGCGACGGCCCCCTCTGGCCCCGCATGGAGCCCATGCCTCCTAGCTTCGGGGCGCCACCACTCCTGGCAGCGTTCCGCGACCACCAGGACTACGTCTTCTGGTGGGTGAGCGATGGAGTGGCCAAGACGGTCATGCCGGCCTATTCCCAGCTGACCGAGACCCAGCGGTGGCAGGTGATAACGCTGGCATGGTTCCTGGGGGAGGCCGCGGCAAAGAACCCATCAACCGGGATCAGTACGAGGTGTCCAGACCCCGTGCGGCTCCCTACTTGCGACCCGCAGGCGTGGTGCAGGAGAGGCCATGAAATACTCAGAGATGAGTCCGGTCCAGCGCAAGCTCATATTGGAGGATGAAAGCAGCTACCCCCTGCGAGTGAGGTTTCTGGGTAAGGTGGGGATCCTGACAAGGGATCAGGTGGAGTTTCTGACGAAGAACCAGATCGACCTCGACGTGGACGACCACCAGGCTGCGGCCATACTGGAAAGATCACAGCAGAAAACGGAATCGGCCGTTGAGGCGAGTGTTGAGCCCGAGGTGGTACCTTCCACGGATGGCGCACGCGCCTCCGGCGGCACCGCACAACCATGCGACTCGCACCCTAAGGAGCAGGCTATGAGACCTGATGGAGAAGCGAGGACAACTCTTCTGCACCGCATCGCGAAATGGCCGGTATTTGGCGAGATCGCCAACCTGGGGATGGGGCCGGAGGCCATCAGCGAGCACACTCGCCGATGGCAGGCCCGCATCCTGGATGCTGACCGCAAGGTTGTCAGCGTCTGCCCTTACTGCGCGGTCGGCTGTAGCCAGCTGATCTATGTCAGGAGCGGCAAGATCATCGACATCGAGGGAAATCCGGATTCACCCATCAACCAAGGCACCCTCTGCCCAAAGGGGGCGGCAACCTACGAGCTGCTGAACAACCCGAACCGCTGGACCACTGTCAGATACCGTGCACCCTACAGCGACCACTGGGAGGATCGCCCCCTCGACTGGGCCATGGACAGGATAGCTCACCTCATCAAGGAGACCCGCGACAGCCACTGGCAGGAGACGAACCAGGGAGGAGAGACGGTCAGGCACACGACGGCCATAGCCTCTTTGGGCGGTGCCACCCTGGACAATGAGGAGAACTACCTCATCAAGAAGCTGTTCAACGGCGGGCTGGGAATGGTCTGGATAGAGAACCAGGCGCGGGTTTGACACAGCTCCTCGGTGCCCGGTCTGGGCGCCACCTTCGGCCGAGGGGCTGCCACCACGAACCAGTGGGACCTGGCCAACGCGGATGCAGTCATGATCATGGGGTCCGACATGGCGGAGTGCCACCCTGTTGCGTTCCGCTTCGTCATGAAGGCTCGCCGCAATGGCGCCAAGGTCATCCACGTCGACCCCCGCTACACCCGCACCTCCGCCATGTCCGACCTCCACGTACAGATCCGCGCGGGGACCGACATAGCCTTCCTTGGGGGACTGATCAACTACGTCCTGCAGAACGACCTGTGGTTCAGGGAGTACGTGCTCAACTACACCAACGCCCCTCAGCTGATCAGGGAGGATTTCCGGGACACTGAGGATCTGGACGGCGTCTTCTCTGGGCTCGATCGAGCGGGTCGAATCTACGATCGGACGTCCTGGCAGTACAGGGGCGAGTCCGTGGAGTCCATGCTGTCCGAGCACCACATCCAGAATACCGAGCCGCAGAGCGCCAATACCAGGCGGATCAGCGTGCTCAGGGAGGAGCGTGACTTCAGTCTCCAGGATCCCCTCTGCGTCTTCCAGATCCTGAAGCGCCATTACTCCAGGTACACGCCGGGGATGGTGGCGTCCATCTGCGGGTGCACGCCCGAGCAGCTGGTGCAGGTGGCTCGTATCCTGGCGCAGAACTCCGGCCGAGAGCGCACTAGCGCCATCTGCTACGCCGTGGGCTGGACTCAGCACACCACCGGATGCCAGATCATACGAGCCGCTGGCATCCTCCAGCTGCTGCTGGGCAACGCCGGCCGGCCAGGGGGAGGGATCCTGGCGTTGCGCGGCCACTCCTCCATCCAGGGCTCCACCGACATCCCAACCCTCTACAATCTCCTTCCAGGCTACCTGGCCCAGCCCAACACCCAGGACCGACACTTCACCCTGAAGGACTATCTGGACACGGAGACCCCCACATTCGGCTTCTGGCACGATGAGCCCAAGTTTCTGATTAGCCTCCTCAAGGCCTGGTACGGAGATGCGGCGACACCTGAGAACGACTTCTGTTACGACCACCTCCCACTGATAGACCGTGACTATTCCCAGCTGCCGATGCTGCTGTCCATCGCTGACAGGGAGATCAAGGGGTTCATAGTCCTGGGCCAGAACCCGGCAGTGGGTGGCCACAACGCCGGTCTCGTGCGGAAGGGGCTCGCCCGGCTGGACTGGATGGTGGTCCGAGACGGCTATGAGACGGAGACGGCGTCCTTCTGGTATGCGTCCCCGGAGGTCCAAGCGGGCGAGCTGGATCCACGCCGGATTAAGACCGAGGTCTTCTTTCTCCCCGCCGCCTTCCCCGGTGAGAAGGAGGGCACCTTCACAAACACCCAACGGCTCATCCAATACCACGATAAGGCGGTGGATCCGCCAGGCGACGCCCGCTCGGATCTCTGGTTCATCTTCCACCTGGGGCGGAGGCTCAAGGAGCTGTACAGGGACAGCAGCGACCCGAAAGACAGGGCGATCCAGCATCTGACCTGGGACTACCCGACCGGAGGGAAGCACGGCGACCCCAGCGTCGACCACGTGGACAGGGAGATCAATGGCTACCACTGGGCCTCGCGATGGGAGGACCGCAAACAGATACGATCCGCCGTCGAGCTGAAAGATGACGGCTCCACCGCCTCGGGCTGCTGGCTCTACTCCGGCCTCTATCCTGAAGATGGTATCAACCTGTCGAGGAACCGCACCCCAGACCCTGACTGGAACCCGGGAACCCACCTAGGCTGGGGCTTCTCTTGGCCCGGAAACCGCCGGATCATGTACAACCGCTGCTCCGCCGATCCAGAGGGTAGACCGTGGTCCGAGCGAAAGAGGTACATCTGGTGGGATGAGGCCAGTGGAAGGTGGGTGGGCTATGACGTGCCAGATTTCGACGATAGAAAGCCCCCCGCTTACACTCCGCCCCCCGATGCGGTCGGAATGGCCGCCCACTCCGGCAGCGAGCCGTTCACCATGGCGCCCGACGGGCGCGCCTGGCTGTTCGCGCCTGCGGGAATGAAGGATGGGCCTCTGCCAACCCACTATGAGCCTGTCGAGTCACCCGTGGTGAACCGACTCTATCCGCGTCAGCAGATCAGCCCGGTGGCCGGTCTCTTTATTCGGACCGACAATCCGTACGCGGAGACGGGCGATCCCAACTACCCCTACGTCATATGCACTTACCGCCTCACCGAGCACCACACAGGCGGGGTCATGACCAGATGGTTGCCATGGCTGGCCGAGCTGCAGCCTGCTGGCTTCGCGGAGATCAGTCCCGAGCTGGCGGAGGAGAAGGGGATCAACACGGGAGACTGGGTCACGGTGTCGTCGCCTCGTGGTGAGATCGAGGCACTGGCCCTCGTGACCCCACGGATGCGCCCCCTCAGGCTCGACGGCAGGTTGATCCACATGGTGGGAATGCCCTGGCACTTCGGCTACAAGGGGATCGCCAGGGGCGATGTAGTGAACACTCTCTCCCACATCTCAGAGGATCCCAACAGCAAGATCCACGAGGGAAAAGTGTTCCTCTGCAACATCAGACCTGGACGAAAGGAGGGGGGACGATGAGCGAACGCCCAGTTCTCCCCGCGGCGGACGGCCAGACTAGACAAGGCTACTCCGGTCGGATCGCCAGCTGGGAGCGGTCCGGCCCTGGTTACAATACCGAGCCGCCACCGACACTGAACGAGTCGCTGACAACCTCCGGTTTCCGAATCGAGCCGGGGACAGCCTACGGCTTCTTCACCGACACCACCGTCTGCATCGGCTGCAAAGCGTGTGAGGCAGCGTGCAAGCAGTGGAACCAGCTTCCCATGGATGACCTCGGCTTCACCGGCAGAAGCTACGACCATACCACCCAGCTATCTGCAACCACCTGGCGGCATGTCACTTTCTTGGAGCAGATCGACCGTGACGACAGCACCAGGCGGTGGCTCTTCATGAGCGACGTTTGCAAGCATTGCGAGGAGGCCGGCTGCCTGGAGTCCTGCCCAACCGGGGCCATCGTAAGGACTGAATTCGGCTCGGTACTGATCCAGCAGGACATCTGCAACGGGTGCAAGTACTGCGTCCCCAGCTGCCCATTTGGCGTCATAACCGTCGCCGAGGGGCTGGACAATACGGCCCACAAGTGCACCCTCTGCTACGACCGATTGAAAGCTGGAATGGAGCCTGCCTGCGCCAAGGCGTGCCCCACCGACTCCATCCTCTTTGGACCGGTCCTGGAGCTGCGACGGGTTGCTCGCCAGAGGGTAGAGGAGCTACACCATCTGGGTGTTCGGGAAGCCTACCTCTACGGCCTTCCAGGCGGCCCCGGCGCCACAGGGGGTATCGGCAGTCTCAACTGCTTCTTTCTGCTCACCGAGCGTCCGGAGGCATACAACCTGCCCCCCGCTCCCGAGCTGCCATCGCGGCGGGGCAGCCAGGGATTCCTGACGACCGCTGCCTCAGCCCTGGCCTACGGCGCCGCTACGCTCCTGGCCATCCGCGCGGCCAGATCTGGTCGAGGCTAGGACGAGACGTGAGTGAAAGGATGACGTGAGATGGTCACAGAGACAGTGCAGGTCGCCGAAACGCCCGCCACCTCGGTCGACCGAAGACAAGCCGCACGCCAGGACGAAGAGGCCTGGCAGGTCACTCGACGCCACGGCCCCACCAGCTACTACGGCCTGCCGGTGCTCAAGGATCCACGATGGGGCTGGCAGATCCCCGTCTATTTCTTCGCGGGAGGGCTCGCCTCGGGCTCCTACCTGATAGCCACCATGGCTGACCTCTTCGGGTCGCGAGAGGACCGCGCGGTATCCCGGGCGGGCCGCTACATCGCTCTGCTTGCCCTCGTGGCGAGCCCAGTTCTTCTGATACTGGACCTCGGGCGCCCAAGTCGCTTCACCCACATGCTTAGGGTGCTGAAGGTTCGATCGCCCATGAATCTGGGCACCTGGGGACTCCTTGGCTTCGGGATCTTCGCCGGAATGGGGATCCTCCGCCAGTGGGTGGAAGACGGCCTTGTGAGCCGCAGCTCGGCCCTGGCCCGTGCCCTCGGCTGGATGCCCCTGCAAGTCTCCGGTGTTTTGGGAAGCCTCCTCGCCTTTTTCGTCGGCAGCTACACGGGAGTGCTCATCAGCTTCACCAATGCACCCATATGGGCCAAGAACCGGCTGCTCCAGGGACCGCTGTTCCTGGCCTCAGCGCTCTCCAGCGGGATCTCGGCGGTCACCCTGTGGCTGACTCTGGCAGGGCAGTCCAATCCCCACACGGAAAGATGGATGAAGCAGCTGGAGGATACGGTAGTCATGGGAGAAGCGGCGGCAACGGTGGGCACCATCGCCACACTGGGGCCCCTGGCCAGACCGATGGTGGCAGGACGCTACGCCGCGGCCCTCTGGCTCGGCGCGGTGGGCATGGGCAACGTCCTCCCGTTGGTCCTCCGTCGGATCGAGGACTCCGTCCACGTAGGGGCACGCCGAGCCCTTCGCATCGCTAGGGGAATCTCCTCCCTGACAGGTAGCCTCATCTTCCGTTGGGTGGACGCCCGGCTCGCCGGGCCCGCCATCGAGGACCCGGGCTTCTACTTCGCATTCACCAGGGGAAGGGACTGATCGGTGCCCAGGAGATGCTGGTGCCTGCGCGCATCGGAGGAGCAAATCGTCGGGGTCCACCCCGCGGCGAGGTTTGAGGTGACCTCCAACGATGAATGTCAGCCTGAAGGTCAGCCGGCTCAGGAGAACCAAAGTGCGACCAAGCCACCGAGGACCCGGGATTGAGGAGATGGGAACGGAGGTACATGAGCTGGAAGGAAGGATAGTGCTGGCCCAGGAGGACCGGTTTCGGCTCGAGCTGGATGACGGCCGATCTATTCTCTTGATCCTCGGCTCGGGCACTGGTCGTTCCATGGGGGAACTGGAAGGATGGGCTGCGACCGGGCGGAGAGTCCATCTTCGGTTCCGAGGTCGCGAGGATTATGGACCGGTGGCTGAGGAGGTGCTCCCTCTTTGAGCGCTCGAGCCCACGATCACGTCCAGCCAGGCGGAGGCAGCACAGAGCCGCGGGAGGGTCGGCCGACCCTCCCGCGGCCGCGGCCGTCTAGACGGACTCCGCGGGCGAGGACCGCGCGTATCGCTCGGCCATGGCGCCGATGTATGGAAGCCTCCAGCTGTGCCCTTGGTAGGCGCGCACCATGAGCGCGATCCAGAGCAGGAAACCCCCGAGACTCAGCCCCAGGCTTATCAGCAGACCGAGCAGAATGACGAGCAGACCAAGGCCCGGAATAGCGCCAACGATGCTGGTGACCAGGTTGAGGACAACCCATAGAACGATCCACGCGACCGACAATAGGATAGACTGGTAGGCGTGAAACCTCACGAAGCGGTTGTGATCCACCAGCAGAAAGACGACACCCGTGATCAGTCCAAGAAGATAGCAGAGCGCACCGGCCACATTGGGAGCGAGACCGCCCCCCGCCGTGGCCGAGCCTCCGGCACCAGGGTTTCCCTCAGACGGTTCCATGATTACCTCCACTCAAACGCTGAACGCCACCAAGGCAACACCGGGCACTGCGAATTGATAGTCATGCATAATATGTACCATGTTAATCTTGACAGGGTCGACCCGACAGGCTGGACATCTTGCTGGATGAAGCGGACAGGCGCGCGCCCGTGAACCACCATGGAGGGCGCCAGCGCCAGCTTGAAGGCGCACGCACTTGCCACCGCTATGCACGTGTCCGTTCGGCGGTCCACCGGCCTCGACGCGAGGGTCGCGCGGCACTGCGCGGCCCCATTTCAGGCAGCTGCGCCCAGCAGATCCCCTTTGCGGGGCGCTAGAATGTCATGACCTCGAAGCCTAGCACCACCGTGAGGTGAAAGAAGATGAGGGAGTACGAGATCAACGGGCATGTTCTGCGACTCGTCCAGGGGGACATCACCACTTTCCGTGGCGATGCCATCGTGAACGCGGCCAACCAGAGCCTGCTGGGTGGTGGCGGCGTGGATGGGGCGATCCACCGAGCCGGGGGGCCTGCCATCCTTGAAGAATGCCGGCGACTGGGAGGATGCCCGACGGGAGAAGCCAGGATCACCGGCGCCGGGAGGCTTCCAGTCAGGTTTGTGATCCACGCCGTGGGACCCATCTGGCGAGGCGGGTTCCACAGAGAGGCCGAGCTGCTGGCCTCAGCCTACAGTTCGTCGCTACGACTAGCCGAAGAGCATGGACTGTCCAGCATCGCCTTCCCATCCATCAGTACCGGGGCATACGGCTACCCCGTGCGAGAGGCGGCCAGGATCGCTCTCCGCACCGTCCTCGAGCACCTCCGGCAACGTCCTTTGCCCATGTCGGTGACCTTCGTTCTCTTTACCTCTGATACCCTTCGAACATACGAGGAGGTGCTGGCGGAGGTCGCTGGCTAGCAACCACTCGGCCCCGCATATCTCCTGGCACGACATCTGTTGTAGAGGCTGAACGAGAAAGAACGGACAGCACTTTGCAGTCGGAGGGTGGAGCGTGCCGAAGAAGAAGTTGCTGCCTCACGACCAGCCGGTGGCCGTGTCGTTGGGGATACAGCTCCTCGATTTCGACGAGGCCGAGGGGATGTCCAACCAGAGCTGGGCTGGAGCCGAGGAGGTGCTGGAAAGCGTGGACCTGTCTCGCCACCAGTCCAGCGCGGAGACCCTTCGCTTCCTGCTGGAGCGTGGATGGGAATCCGACAGCATCACAGGACTTCTGCTGGGGATCTGGATGAGGAAGAGAGGACCGGCAGGGGAGATCGCTCAGGACCTGCTGGCGCTGGACCGAGCCCAACGGAGGGTGCTCACGGCTCTTTACGCCGCCGGAGAGTCCCGCAATGTGGTCCAGTACTCCGTCACCCGTGACGGAACCCTCATGGAGCACAGCTACAGCCGGAAGGCCCTGGGTAGCGCAGAGATCCCCCTCTTCCCCACGTAGAGTAGGATACATGGCGGGAGGGGGAGCTGTGGAGAAGCTCCCCCTCCCGCCATGCCTTTCAGCCGGCCCTCAGCTCCTCCATGGCCGCCTTGAATATGGCGATCCCGGCGGTGATGGTCTCGACCGATGGGGCAAAGGTGAAGCGGAGGTGCTTTTCACCCATGGCGCCGAACTCGGTCCCAGGCCGGACGTTCAGCCCTCTCTCGTACAGGAACTTCATCATCTCCACTGCTGAAAGGGGCGCATCGTAACGAACCCAGGCGTAGAAAGCAGCTTCCGGCTCGTAGACGTGGACTCCGGGGATTTCCGCCAGCTGCTCCCACATGGCCCGCCGCTGCGCCTCGTACTGGTCCAGCATCCAGGATCGCCACTTGCGGTCCTCCGCCTCATCCGTGAGAGCAGCCAGCGCGGCGCGCTGCGCGATGCTGTTCACATACCCGATGGCCGTCCGATTGATCGCGGACACAGGCTTCAGCAGGTCGCCCTTGGCCGCCGCCCAGCCTACCCGCCAGCCGGTCATGGCGTAGGTCTTGGAGAACGAGTTGACCAGAACGGTCCGGCTCGTCAGCGCGGGGTGCCCGAGGGCCGAGATGTGCCGCCCTTTGAAGCTGAGCTGGTCGTAGACCTCGTCCGAGAGAACGACAAGATCGTTCTCAGTGGCGATCGCGGCCAGTCCGTCCAGCTCATGCGGCTCGATCTGCTGCCCCGTGGGATTCGACGGGAAGTTCAGAACCATCATCCTGGTACGGGGTGTGACCGCAGCCTTGACCGCGTCGACATCCACGGCGAAATCCGGCGTAAGCGGCACGGCGACGACCTTCGCCCCCACCACTCGTGCCACATCCGCATATAGCGAGTAGGTAGGATCCAGGAGGATCACCTCGTCGCCCTCGTTTAGCAGGCCCATCATCGCCGCGCTGACCGCCCCGGTACCGCCGTTGGTGACCACCACCTCTGATGCCGAAACAGGCACCCCGCTGAGCTTTGACTGGTACGAGGCTATGGCCTCCCGCAGCTCGGGGTCGCCCTGCGGAGCGGGATAGTGGGTGTAGCCATCGCGCATGGCCCTGATGGCTGCCTGGACGATATACTCAGGCGTGTCGAAGGATGGATCTCCCCGGTGCAGCCCAATCACCTTGGGGGTTCTCGGCTTCGGCAGCTTGTCGGCCAGGTTCCGTTGGGATCCCGCAAGCCTCTCCACGGCCCTCGATGCGCTTATCACCTGCAACCCTCCTCGCGTGTTTTGTCCACTATGCTACCACACGAATGGGACCCACGGATCGCAGAGGAGCTCGAGAGCCAGCAGAAGACTGCCTGAGCCCGAGGGCTCCCTCGGGCTCAGGCAGATCACAAGCGCAGACCTGAGCGTTACCGAGCCGCCCGACTCCTGATCTCGCGGGCAGTCTCCCGAGCGGCCTCCCCCACACGCTCTCCTGCCTCTCGCACACCC
>Ga0315298_1004143_pt1 | contig 22070 bp, 20 predicted proteins | sample WHS_1_MG_FD_203077 | JGI IMG/M metagenome (GOLD analysis project Ga0315298, IMG submission 203077) | Extremophilic microbial mat communities from Washburn Hot Springs, YNP, Wyoming, USA - WHS_1_MG | ecosystem: Environmental > Aquatic > Thermal springs > Hot (42-90C) | place: USA: Wyoming...
TCGGGATTCACGCGCCGACCGTTTACTTTCCCCAACTGGTGCCGGAGTGCCTGCTGATCGAACCTACGGAGACCGAAAGCAAGGCGACCCTGGATCGTTTCGTGACGGTGATGGCGCAGATTCGCCGGGAGGCCTTGGAGCAGCCGGAACTCTTGCGGGAAGCGCCCCACCATCTGCCGGTGGGTCGTCTGGATGAAGCCCTGGCGGCGCGGCGTCTGGATGTCGCGGGAGGCTTGTGACCGTCTGAACCGCTATGCGGCCCCGTGCTCCTGGTCCTCCGCCACGATCCGGCCGCGTTCGAGGCGGATGATCTGATCGGCAAGGCGGGTGGTGCGCGGCCGGTGTGCGATGATGATGATGGTTTTGCGGCCGTGGAGAGCGCTGAGGGTCTCCGCAATGTGTTCTTCACTTTCGCTGTCGAGGTTGCTGGTGGCCTCGTCGAGGACCAGCACGGGGCGATCCAGATAGAGCGCGCGGGCGATGGCGAGCCGCTGGCGCTGTCCCCCGGAAAGATTGCCGCCATTACCCTTGATCAGCGTGTCCAGCCCGCCGGTCGTGGCCAGAAAATCCCAGGTGTGGGCCTGCCGCGCGGCGGCCTCCGCGCGTTGGCGATCGGGTTGCGCGTCGGCGTAGGCGATATTGCTAAGGGCGCTGCCGGTGAAAAGTACAGGCTCCTGGGAGACAAAGGCGAAATAGCTGCGGTAATCGCCGGAAGGAAGTTCGCGGATGGATTGTCCCGCCACGGTGATGTCTCCCCCACTGGGCGGCAGAAGGCCGAGCATCACCCGCGCCAGGCTGGTTTTTCCACCACCGCTGGAACCGACTATGGCGGTCGTGCTCAACGGCGGTATGGTGAACTGGAGTCCGCGCAAAATCGCCTCACCGCTCATCTGCAGTTGGAGGTCGTGGCACTGCCAGGTGCCCCAGGGGCGCGGGACGGCGGAACGGGTACCGGATTCTGCGGGCTGATCCAGCCAGGCGAAAAGACGGTCTGCGGCCGAGAGTCCCTGCTGCAGTTGATTGTTGGCCGAGGAAAGCTGGCGCAGCGGCTCGTAGACCATCCCGAGCGCCGTCAGGAAGCTGAAAAAGGCCCCGGTCGTCATGCCGCCGTTCACCACCTGACTGCCGCCCAGATAGATGATGACCCCGATGCCCAGCGCGGCGATCATTTCCATGATAGGGACGGTCGCCTTCTGAATACGGGCGATCTGCATCATCAGGTCAAAATAGCGCCGCGCCTGAACACCGAACCGTTGCGCCTCGAAGGCTTCACTGCCCTGACTTTTGATGACCTCGGCGCCACGCAGGCTCTGGGAGAACTGATCCATGATCTGGCCCATCTGCTCCTGCTGGCGCTCGCCGCGCCGGCGCAATTTCTGCCCGAAACGAATCAGGGGATAAAACGCGATGGGCAGGGTGACGAAGCTGATGAGCGCCAGCTTCCAGCTCATGTAAAACACCACCGCCATCAGCGCGATGATCTGGAAGGTGGATAGAAAGAAGCGCGCCAGCACCGACAGCCCCTGCTGCAGCAAGGTCAGGTCCAGACTCATCCGGGACAGGGTGCTGCCGTGACTGTTATCGATCAGGACGCCGAGGGGCAGACGCAGGGTGTGGGCGAACAGACGTTCGCGCAGGAGGCGCAGAATGTCTTCTTCCACCCGGGCGAGGGTGATGGCCTGCAGGTAGTCGGCGCTCCCTTTGACCGCGTAGATCGCGATGACACCCAAGGGCAGCCAGATTAGCATGTCGGCGTTGCGGTCGATGAATATCCGGTCGAGGACCGGCTTGATCATGTAGGCCACTCCGCCGGTGGCTGCGCCCGAAATCACCATGAACAGCATGGCGATGGCGACGCGTCCCCGGTACGCGCGAACCAGCCTGAGCAGGCGGTAAAAGCTGGGAGAACGGAGCGCGGCGCGCGCGCCGGCGTCACTCACTCTTCGAGCAGTCCCCGCTTATCCTTGACGTGCAGCCAGGCATCGGCATCTTCCGGCGCGGCTTTCTTTTGAATGATGGCCGGCCAGATCTTGGCAAGACGGGCGTTGATTTCTTCGAATACTTTCTGACCATCCGGCATGTCGTCATCGCGGAAAATGGCGCCGGCAGGACATTCCGGTTCACAGAGGGTGCAATCGATGCACTCATCGGGGTCGATGACCAGGAAATTCGGCCCTTCGCGGAAACAGTCCACCGGGCAGACGTCTACACAGTCGGTGTATTTGCACTTGATACAAGATTCAGTCACCACATAAGTCATGGGGGCGGAGCTCCTCACGGTTGAGTCTGATGGATTATAGCCGGGTGTGCCGGCGGATTGCGGGTCTATTCTAGCCTAAGGCGGCAGTGCTGCCCACTAGTTGGGGGCGGATTCGGGAAAGGCAGCCCAGCAGGAATGGCTGCCTCGGGGTGGGTTGGAAATTAGATAAAATTAGACTAATATTACATGGCGTCGCAGGCTAAGGGCGTTTGGCAGGGTGCGAAAAACTTCTGCTATAGTGAAAATTCAGACTTGTCCCGTCGTTTCAACACAGGAGAAACCCAATGGCCGTATTAGTAGGAAAAGCTGCCCCCGATTTTGTAGCCCCCGCAGTCATGCCAGATAACAGCATCAACGAAAAGTTCCAGTTTTCTCAGCATATTAAGGGAAAGTATGCGGTTCTGTTCTTTTATCCCCTCGATTTTACCTTTGTCTGCCCGTCGGAAATTCTGGCGTTCAATCACCGCCTGAACGAGTTCAAATCCCGCAATACCGAGGTCATCGCCTGCAGCGTGGACTCCCATTTCACCCATCTGGCCTGGAAGAACACACCGGAAGAGAAGGGCGGTATCGGCCATATCCAGTTGCCCATGGTCGCCGACCTCTCCAAGAGCATCGCCCGCAATTACGATGTCCTGATCAACGATGAAGTTGCCCTGCGCGGTTCCTTTTTGATCGACCGTGAAGGCATCGTGCGTCACGAGGTGGTCAATGACCTGCCTCTGGGCCGCAACATCGACGAAATGATCCGGATGGTGGACGCACTGCAGTTCTCGGAAGAACACGGCGAAGTTTGCCCTGCCCAGTGGCAGAAGGGTAAGGCAGGCATGAAGCCGACCAGCGAAGGTGTCGCCGACTTCCTGGCGCATCACGGCAAAGAGCTCTGACTGCCGGTCACCGCTGAGGTCCCCTGTCTGGACGGACGCGGGGATATGCCGAAGTGAAAATGGCCCGGGCGCCAGTCGTCCGGGCCTTTTTCCGGGTCTCAGTGCAGGCCGTGTCCGGCCCCTTCCGCCGCTTCCATCATCACCGCCCTTACCGCGTCGGGGAAATCCCCCTCTGCCATCTGCTGTGTTCCCTCCTGAAAGAAGCGGGGGGCATCGGCTGGCAAGTGGTGAATGATCGCCGCAAAAGCCTTGCGCATTTCCACAGGGTCATGGGCGCGCGTCGCGGTAATCCCCCAGTTCAGTAGCAGGATGCGCCAGGGGCGGTGCGGGTCTGCGCCTTCCAGATCGGCAGCGTAGTCTGCTGCAGCGGCGTCTTTCACCTCGCCCGCCAAGCGGGCAAGGGGCCGCAGTTCGGCGGGCTCGGCGCGACTGTTGGCCAGAATGGCCAGACCGTTGACCACCGGTTCCAGAGTGTGGATGAGGCCGTGTTGATTGCATACCCACGCGGCGATACTGACGGTGATCATTTCCAGGGCGGTTTTCGCCGGACGTTCACCCAGACGGTCGGCCCAGGTGGCGAGGTCCATCAGCAAACCGATGGCAAGGTCACCGATGCGCTCCGCTTCGTCGTCGGGCAGGGTAGGGTCCCAGGAGGCCACATCCGTCGTCAGCACCTTGAAAAGCTGGCGCAGGGCGTCCACGATGAGCGGCGGGGTGATCTGTTCTCCGGTGGCAATGCCGCTCGCGGCAAAGGCACCGAGAACGGGTTTGGCGTATTGTTCAAAGCGCTGTTGTGCGCCCGCTATGTCCAGGATGAGAGCCACTGCTGCCTCCGATATGCCCCGATGAAGTTGAGCATGTTATGCTAGCACGGAATGTCGCCGGGTTTTGCAAAGGGCGGCTCCCTTTTTATCCAGGAACTTTCTCATGGCGCAGCAATATCCTGTTTCTCCAGTCGATTTGCATATGCACTCCATGGCCTCCGATGGCACCATGACGCCGGCTGGCTTGGTGCAGCGGGTGCATGGGGCGGGGGTGCGTATCATGGCACTGACGGACCATGACAACACGGCGGGGTTGGAGGAGGCCGCGGTACAGGCTGAGGCACTGGATATCCGACTCATCCCCGGCGTGGAAATCTCCAGCGAATGGGAAACCCAGGGCATCCATATCGTCGGTCTTTTCGTTGATCCCAAAAACAGCGTCTTACAGGAAGGACTGAGCCGGATCATGGCGTTCCGCGACTGGCGCGCCATGGAGATCGACCGCTTGCTGGCAAATGCCGGTATTCCCGGCGCAGAAGCCGGAGCGCGGGCGATGGCGGGCAGCCGGATGGTGGGGCGCAGCCACTTTGGGCGCTGGCTGGTGCGCGAGGGGTACTGTGCAGATGCGAACGAGGCCTTTGGCAAATATTTGGGGCGTGGTTGCAAGGCCTATGTGCCCAGTGACTGGATTCCCATGACCGAGGTGGTCGGCTGGATCCATGCAGCGGGCGGATATGCCGTACTCGCCCACCCCGGTCGCTATAAGCTCAGTGGAACCCGATTGCGCGCTCTGCTCACCACATTTCGCGACGCGGGGGGCGTCGGTCTCGAGGTCTGTACCGGCAGTCAGGCAGCCGGTGATCGTGAACATCTGGGGCGCCTCGCACAGCAGTTGGGTATGGCCGGTTCTGTGGGTTCCGACTTTCATGGTCCGGACGCCGGTCACGCGGCCATCGGCCATCTGCTACCCCTGCCCGACGGCGTGGAGCCAGTCTGGGAGCGCGCCGGTATTCACCTTTACTAACCAGCCAATCCTGCAGGTTTTTTTGGCGCTTCCGCGCATTTTCAACGGCAGGGCGCTGTGGTAGCTTTGCTCTCCATGGCGTATTCACATCAGGGGAAGATGGTGCAAAACAGTCAAAAGTCAACCAGCTACGCCAATTTGGGCACGTTCGTGTTGCTGCTGGTCTACGCTGGCGCCGCATACACCCTCAGCCCCTTCGCAGGTCCCCTGCTGATGGGGGCGGTGCTGACGACGGTGGGCTGGCCCTGGCAATTGCGTCTGGAGCGTGCCTTCCACATGCCGCGCTGGCTGGGTTCCCTTGTCCATGCCCTGGTGTGGGTGGCGATCATCATCATTCCGGCGGTCATTATTGTAGATTCGGTCCTGCCCCAGGTGGCACTGCTGATTTCCCGCTGGCAGTCGGGTGGTCCCCTTGTCGTTGTGCCGCCGGAGGTGATGAAAATTCCCTATGTGGGACACTGGTTGCTCAGCCACCTGCACGGGCTGAACGGTCCCTACCTCTCCGCGCTGGTGAGCACACATTCCGGCATCATCACCGATTCTCTGAGCCAACTCTGGATATTCACCCTGCACACGTTTTTTGCCGCACTGACGGTGTTTGCGCTGGCCCTCCATGGTGAACGTCTGACGGAGGCGTTGCGCCTTGGGGCCGGACAAATATGGGGCAGTGATCGCGGCGATCGTTTTTTGGCCGCCAGTCGGGATGCTGCGCGCTCGGTGCTGATCGGCCTCATCGGTGTAGGTGTGGTGGAGGGCATGTTTATCGGCATCGCCTACGCCATTGCCGGACTGGGTATGTGGCCCCTCTGGCTGGTCGCCACGGCGCTGATATCGCCTATCCCTTTCGGGGCGACGGCGGTAGTCGGCGCTGCCACCCTGTGGCTCGCCTTTACGGGGCATTGGTTTGCCGGTCTGCTCGTCCTGATCTGGGGGCTGATCGTCATTACCGTGGCGGACTTGGTGGTTCGCCCGCTGCTCACCGGGTCGCAGACGCAAGCCCCTTTCTTTCTGGTGTTCTTCAGCATCCTTGGTGGCGCCGAGGCGTTCGGTCTGATTGGCCTGATTATCGGACCCATTCTGGTGCTGCTGGCGCGTGGTGTGTGGCGCGCATGGGAGCGGCGCGTTCGCCTTCAGGAGTAGCTGGCCGATCTGGGTGATTGGGGTGATTAGGGAACTGTACAGGCTTCCCGTCTATCCAACCAGTGGGTATTATCTTTGCGATGGATATCATTGCAATTACATCAGGAGCGGATCATGGACTACTCAATGTTGGATCAACAATACAATCAGTTGCAGCAACAGACCCAGAATAACCTGCAGGCCTTGCAGCAGGTGGCTGGACGGGTGAGCGCCATGGCGCCCGACAATATGACCGGGCGCGAGATCAGTATGGAATTGCGCGGCCTAGCCATGAATTTGCAGCAACAGCAGCAGAATGTAGGGATGATGCTGCAGCAGATGGCGCAGCATATCCAGCAACTGGAAATGCAGATGCAGGGGATGGCGCAGGGTGGAATGAACCCCAATATGGGACAGCAGCGTCCCTGGAATGCACCCATGCAGGGGCAGCCAAGTATGGGTAGCGGTTTCCTGGGTAATGTCATGACCGGTTTGGGGCTGGGTGCCGGCTTCGCGGTGGCGGACAATATCGTTGATGATATTTTCGACAGCTTCTAGGTCGAAATGTGGATCGCTCGTGTTGACGGTGTTCTGCAAATTGTGCGCTGCCCATGATGCTACCGTTGCCGGTCTATCTGGATCTGGAGTCGCGGGTTCTTGCCTGGGCTGCGGGGCAGGGGTGGCGGTTGCAGCGTACCGGCCCTTTGCGGCGGGATGAATGGCCGCTGCCGCGCCTGGAGTTTCTGCGCGAGGGGGGGTTGGCAGCGGACGAGTGGGACGTCGCGTTGGCTGCCTGTCCTCTGTTCGCGAGGGCTGCCTCCGGGCAACGGGAGGCATGGAGTCATGAAGGCATCAGGGTGAAATTTTATCAGGCCCCGACCGAGTTTTTGGGGTTTGCGCAGATCGCCCATACCGGACCGGCCGGGTTTGTCGCTGCCTGTCGCCGCTTGCCCGGCTGGGATGAGGCACCGGCACCCGACGAGGTGACTGCGTTTGCTCGCGTCGGACTCCCTTATATACCACCCTCCCGGCGTCCTCTGGAAGGGCTCGCGATATTGCCTGGAGCTGCGTGTGACTAAAGAATCCCTTTATGGTATCCATGCGGTCAGCGCGGCACTGGATGCGGAGGAGTTGCTGGAACTCTGGGTTGCCGTCGAGCGGCGGGCTGATGAGCGCATTGCGCCTTTGGTGCAGAAGGCTGCAGAACAGCGTCTGCCGGTGCAGGAATGGCGGAGTGTGGCGCTCGGCCGGAAACTGAACACCGACCGGCACCAGGGCGTGGGCGGCTTGCTGCGCGCCTTTCCCGGACAAGATTTGGAGACGATCCTCGCGCAACTGAACGGCCGTGGTTTTTTGCTGGTGCTGGACGGTGTGCTTGATCCCCATAACCTTGGGGCATGCCTGCGCAGTGCGGAGGCGGCGGGGGTCGACGCGGTGATTCTGCCCGGGGATAATGCCTGCCCGGTCAATGCTACCGTGCGCAAGGCGTCCGCCGGATCGGCGTCACGCGTTCCGGTCTGTACCGTGACCAATCTGTCGCGCACCCTGTCGTTGCTGCAGGAGGCGGGATTCTGGCTGGTCGGGATGGCGGGGGAGGGTTCCCGGAGTCTTTATGCGCTGGACCTCGATATGCCGCTGGTGATGGTGATGGGGGGCGAGGAGAAGGGCTTGCGCCGCCTTACCCGGGAGCATTGCGATTACCTGGCGCATATTCCCATGATGGGAGCCATCGAAAGCCTGAACGTGTCCGTAGCTACCGGGATCTGCCTCTTCGAGGCGGCCCGGCAGAGGCGGAATCTGTCTCCCGCGCGGCCTGCCGGGCAGGAAAAATCCGCTTGAACCCGCTGGAAGGCCATTCCTATATGCTGGTAGATTCGCACTGTCATCTGGATTTCGAAGATTTTGACGCAGACCGAACTGAGATTCTGGCCCGTGCCCGGGCGGCGGGCGTGGGGGAAATGCTGATCGCTGCCGTCGTCGAGGCGCACTGGCCGCGGGTGCAGGCCCTTGCCGCCGGGCACGTCGGCGTATGGGCGGCAGTGGGGGTACACCCCAACGAACCGGCTGGGGCAGGGCCGGAATGGGAGCGTCTGCTGGTCGCGCTGGCCGCCGATAAGGTGGTTGCCGTCGGGGAGACCGGCCTGGATTATTACCGCAGCGAAGGGGACTTGTCCTGGCAACGGGAACGGTTTGCCCAGCATATAGCGGCGGCCAAGGCCACAGGAAAGCCGTTGATCGTGCACACCCGTGCGGCGGCGGCAGACACCCTTGCCATGCTGCGCAGTGAAGATGCCGCGGCAGCCGGCGGCGTTATTCATTGCTTCACCGAAAACCGAGATTTTGCGCGGGCGGCCCTGGATATGGGTTTTTATATCTCCTTTTCCGGCATCGTGACGTTCAGGAAGTCCGTCGAATTGCAGGCGGTGGCCAAGATGCTGCCGGCGGATCGCCTGCTGGTGGAGACGGATGCACCTTATCTGGCTCCCGAGCCGCAGCGCGGCAGGCGCAACGAGCCGGCTTTCGTGGCCCATGTCGCGGCCTTTCTCGCAGCGTTGCGGGGCGAGGCGCCGGAGGCGGTCGCCACGCAGACCACCGCCAATTTCCACGCCCTGTTCAGACACACGGTAGCGCCATGAAGGTGGTCTTCCTCGGTACGGGATCCAGTGCCGGAACCCCCGTGATTGCCTGCCACTGCCCGGTTTGTTGTAGCGACGACCCGCGCAATCACCGCCTGCGGGCCAGTATCCTGGTGCGGGATGAAGGCATTGATCTGCTGGTGGATACGGGTCCTGACCTGCGTCAGCAGATGCTGCGTGCCGGCGTGCAGTCGCTGACGGCCGTGCTCTATACCCATTTTCACGCCGATCATATCAATGGGGTTGACGATCTGCGCGCCTTCAATTTTGCACAGGAGGTCGTGATCCCCTGCTATGCGGATGAGCGCACGGCAGCGGAGCTGGAGAGCCGTTTCCGCTACTGTTTTCTGCCGCCGGATCCGGCCTGGGCGAAACCTTCCCTGTCCATGCACCGGATCGTATCGCCGCAGACTTTTGGCGGGGTTCGGGTGACGCCCATACCGGTGCTGCACGGCGATCTACCCATACTCGGCTACCGTTTTAATGATGTGGCGTATCTGACGGATCTGAAAACGATTCCGGACGCCAGCCTAGAGCTGCTGCGGGGTTTGAAAGTGTTGATCCTGGATTGCCTGCGTTATGAATATCACCCCACCCATCTGCATGTCGAAGAGGCTCGGTACTGGGCGCGTCGGATTGGCGCGGAACGGACCATTCTTACCCACATGACCCATGACGTGGATTACGCGACATTGGCGACGGAGTTGCCGGAGGGCGTCATTCCCGCCAGCGATGGTATGGTCCTGGACCTTTAGCATCGGCATTTGCAGGACCGGCGCGTGCAAAAAGGCACCCAGAAAAGGTTTGACATCACCCGCATGAATCCATATATTACGCCGCATCGGGGCCATAGCTCAGCTGGGAGAGCGCTTGAATGGCATTCAAGAGGTCGGCGGTTCGATCCCGCCTGGCTCCACCAAATCAAAGGGCTGACCAGCCTTTTTTTCTCCCCGAAACGCAAAGCATGCATCTCACCTGTTCCTGACAGGACGCAATTCTTACAGGTAAAACTGATGGCGATATGGTGGCTGATTCCTTTGCTGACGAGGTTTTCCCTTGCAGGATGATCGGCTTTTTCCCTATGGCCATGCCCGCGATGCGGATTGGCGCGAGGCATTGTTCCGCGCTTTGGAGATGGCTGGTCCGCGGGTCCGGGGTGGTACGCTGGGCTTTCTCTACGTCACCGACAGCTTTGAGTCCGATTTGCCGGATATCCTGAGCGCTGTGCGGGAACAGACCGGGGTGCCCCACTGGACGGGATGCGTGGGGGCCGGCATCTGTGCGACCGCGCAGGAATACCTGGACGAACCGGCACTGGCTTTTATGGTGACGGATTTTCCGGAAACGGAATTTCACCTCTTTGCCGGTATGGACCCTTACCGGACCGGCAAGAGTGGGCCGACCGGAGCGGGTCGTCCGCCCTACTTTGCGATTGTTCATGGTGACTCCCAGACGCCGGATCTGCCTGATCTGGTTCGTGATTTTGCCGGGAAGATGGGCAGCGGTTTCATTACCGGGGGAATATGCAGCAGTCGCGCCGACGGTGCGCAACTGGTGGATGAAGTCGTGCATGGCGGACTGAGCGGGGTGACGTTCAGCGAAAATATCGCCGTTGCCACCCGTCTGACCCAGGGCTGCAGTCCCATCGGTCCGACCCATCACATCAACGAAGCCCGCAACAATGTAATCTTCCGTCTGGATGACCGCCCGGCGCTGGATGTGTTTAATGACGAGACCAGCGACATCCTCTCCCGGGATTTGCAGCGGGCGGCGGGCTTCATTTTTGTTGCGATGCCGGTTAAGAATGACGACCGTGGCGACTACATGGTGCGTACCCTGGTGGGCATTGACATCGAGCGCAAGCTGCTGGCGATCGGCGAATATGCAGAGGCCGGTCAGTCCCTGATGTTCTGCAAGCGGGATAGCGGCACGGCGCGCGAGGACCTCGAACGTATGCTCTCGGACATCGGCCGCCTGACGGACGGAAGAAGGATCCGTGGGGGTCTCTATTTCACCTGTGTGTGGCGCGGCCAGAACCTGTTTGGCCCCGATTCTGCGGAATTGCGGATGATCCGGGACGGTCTGGGCGACTTCCCGTTGGTGGGATTTTTTGCCAATGCCGAGATTTCTCATGATAAAATATATGGTTATACAGGGGTGCTTACCCTGTTTCTGGATGCACCCGCTTCCTGAACCGTCGGCTGACTTTCAGCTATGGTGAGCAGGCACCCACTCTGTGCTAGAGTACACGGCTTATATTAGAGGTTGATAATGGCACAGATACAGGCGCAGCGGATGGATCAGCGGTTGATGCAGGAAGGGCGGCGTACCCGGGGTACGCTCTATTTCGGCATCGGACTGGGGCTGGCGGCTGGCCTGCTGATCATTCTCCAGGCCTTTCTGTTGGCGCACATCGTCGATGATGTCTCTTTTCATGGCTGGAATCTGGCGGCGGTGATGCCGCTGCTCTGGGCCATGCTCGCTCTTTTCGTCGTGCGTGCGGGGTTTTCCTGGGCGAGCGAACTGGTCGCCTTTCGCGCCAGCGCGCGTATCAAGACCTACCTGCGCGAGCGCCTGCTTTCCCACCTTCTGAGCCTGGGGCCGGTGGCCGTGGCGGGTGAGCGCAGCGCCGACATCGCCAGTACCATGATGGAAGGTGTTGAGGCGCTGGAGCCTTACTTTTCGCGTTATCTGCCGCAAATGGCCTTGGTCAGCCTCATACCGCTGGCCATCCTCGTGTTCGTCTTCCCCGCAGACTGGATCAGCGGCCTGATTCTCCTCATTGCCGGGCCGCTTGTACCCTTCTTCATGGTGCTGGTGGGCTACAAGGCGGAGGCCATCAACCAGCGTCAGTGGCGCAAGATGCTGTTGATGAGTGCCCATTTTCTGGACATGGTGCAGGGCTTGACCACGCTGAAAATCTTCGGTCGCGCCAAGGACGAGATCGAGATCGTCGCACGTATTTCGGATGACTACCGGCGCACCACCATGGCCGGGTTGCGGGTGGCCTTCCTGACGTCGGCGGTGCTGGAATTTTTTGCGAGCGTGTCCATCGCGCTGGTGGCCGTATCGCTGGGAGCGCGTCTGCTGGAGGTCCCTTCCCCGGTCACGTTTTATACCGCCTTCTTTGTCCTTTTACTGGCACCGGAGTATTTCAACCCTCTGCGTGGTCTCGCCACCCATTATCATGCGCGGATGAGCGCCATTGCCGCGGCCAGACGCATCTTCGAGATCCTCGACATGCCGCTGCCGGCACAGGGTACGCAGACGATGGCGTCCACCGACACCCAATCCGTCAGTCTCTCGGTGCGCGACCTGCATTTCTCCTATGAGGAGGGCCGGGTGGCACTGGCGGGAATCAATGCCGAGTTCCCGGCGGGCAAGGTCACCGCGCTGGTGGGCGCCAGCGGGGCGGGCAAGAGTACCCTCGCCAATGCGTTGCTCGGCTTTGTGCAACCGGATTCGGGAGAAATCCTGATCAATGGCCGGATCCCTTTGGCCGTCCTGGATCGGGAAAGCTGGTGGCGGCAACTGGCCTGGGTGCCGCAGAATCCCCGCCTGTTTCACGGTACCATCGCCGAAAATATCCGCATCGGTCGCCCTGATGCGGATATGGCCGCTCTGCGGGAGGCTGCGAAAAACGCTCACGCGCTGGAATTCATCGACGCTTTGCCCCAGGGTTTCGATACCCCGGTGGGTGATCTGGGGCAGGGCCTTTCCGGCGGCCAGATTCAGCGCGTCGCCTTGGCCCGCGCCTTTATCAAAAACCCACCGCTCTTCATTCTGGATGAGGCTACGGCGAGTCTGGACATGGAGAATGAATCGCTCGTCCTGGACGCCATGCAGCGACTGATCCAGGGACGAACGGCGATCGTCATTGCGCATCGCCTGGCGATGGCAGAGCGCGCCGATCACATCCTGGTCATGGACGCCGGGAAAGTGGTCGAAGCCGGCACCCATGATGCACTTTTGGCGGCTGGCGGAGTCTACGCAAGGCTGGCGGCAGCCTATCGGGGGAACCATGCGTGATCTTTACCGGCTGCTGAAACTGTTTGGGCCCTTTAAGTTCTGGATGCTGGGAGGCGCCTTTCTGGCCCTGCTGACCATTCTTTCCAATTTCGGGCTGCTGGCCCTTTCCGGCTGGTTTCTGGCGAGTGCGGCGCTGGCCGGACTGGGTGGTTACGCCACCATGAATCTGTATAACTTCTTCCTGCCGGCGGCCGGGGTGCGCGCTTTTGCGACGATCCGGGTCATCTCGCGCTGGCTGGAGCGCATTGTCACCCATGAGGCGACGTTCCGCCTGCTGGCCCAGTTGCGCACCTGGTTCTACACCCGCCTCGAGCCGCTCGCGCCCGCCGGGCTGCAAGGCTATCGTTCCGGCGATATTCTTTCGCGCCTCGTCGCCGATATCGACACCCTGAATAATTTTTACCTGCGGGTGTTTACGCCGTTTCTGGTGGCCGGGGTGGCGACGCTCACGATGGCGGGCGTCTTCGCTTTTTTCTCCTGGCGGTTGGCCATTGCACTCTTTCTTTTCCTCGCCGGTACCGGTCTGCTTTTACCGCTCCTCACGGAGCGGCTGGGTGCGCGCAGCGGCGCCGAGATGACCGGCATCCAGTCGGATTACCGGGTACAGGTGGTGGACGGCATGCAGGGCATGGCCGAACTGTTGACCTACAATGCCGGGCCGGAGATTCTGCGACGCACGGGCACGCTCAACGATGCGCTGCTCCGGCGGCAGGCCAGCATGGCGCAGATCGCCGGTTTCGGCAGCGCCGGCATGGGATTCATGGGCAACCTGGCGATTTGGGTTATCGTGGTGCTGGCTATTCCCCTGGTTCATGGCAGGGTCCTGGGCGATTCGGATCTGCCCCTCCTGGCCCTCGGCGTGATGGGTTCCTTCGAGGCCATCGCCGCCTTGCCGCTGGCCTTTCAGTTTCTGGGGCAAACCCGCGCGGCCGCGCGCCGTATTTTTGAGGTGGCGGATACGCCCCTGCCTTTTCCGGATGCATCGGGACCCGCACCGCGGGTGGACCGGCCGGATCTGGAGCTCAAGGGGCTGCACCTGCGCTATCCCGGCGCCAATCGCGACGCCCTGGCAGGCGTGGACCTCCGCGTCCCGGCGGGTACACGGGTTGCGATCCTGGGGGCGACCGGGGCTGGCAAGAGCAGCCTAGCCAACCTGCTGCTGCGTTTCTATGACTATCAGTCGGGCAGCGCGTGTCTGGGTGGCCATGAGTTGCGGGATTTCCCGGCAGACAACCTGCGCGAATATTTCGCTGTCGTATCTCAGCGCTCTTATCTCTTTCACAGTACGATCCGCGACAATCTGCTGGTGGCCAAGGGCGAGGCGGAGGAGGATGAACTCTGGGCGGCGCTGGCCACGGCACAGCTTGCGGAGTTCGTGCGCAGTCAGCCCCAGGGCCTGGATACCATTGTCGGCGAAGGTGGGGTGAAACTCTCCGGTGGTCAGGGCCGGAGAGTGGCCATTGCCCGGGCGATTCTCAAGGACGCTCCGTGGCTGATTCTGGACGAACCCACCGAAGGGCTCGATCCGGTGACCGAGATGGAGTTCCTCAAAGACCTGCGCCAGATCATGGAAGGTCGCACCGTGCTCTATATTACCCATCGTCTGGTGGGTCTGGAGCACATGGACTGCGTTCATATTCTCGATGAGGGGCGGATCGTGGAGTCGGGGACCTTTGGGGAGCTTTTACAGCGGGACGGACAACTCAGCCATTTCGCCACGTTCCGGCAGGCTATTCCGGAGATTCGCTAATTCTGGCGGCCGCCGCGGAAGCCGGAGAGCAGTTTTCGTTCCGTGGCCTCAGCTTGCTGCACGCTGGACTGGCAGGCCGCGCCGGAGGGGTTCCGTACGCACTTCAACTCGTCATCCAGCACCGCCGTGCCCGCTTTTTGCAACTGTGCCTGGCTGCTGCGACTCCGGGGGGTGCTGGTTACCCACGACACCCCGTAACCGAGCGCCGAAGAGAGCAGTGTAGCCAGCAGAAACACCAGCATCATACGGGTAAAACCGCGTTCTAGCCCCTGCTCGTCAAAGTAACGCCTGCCGTACCAAGCGAATAGCGGATAACTGACAGTGCCCGCGATTAGCCCCCACATAGGCTATCCCTCGCTCGCGATGTCCAGAGGCAGGGTGTAGGGAAGTTTCCTCAGACTCAGCGGCGTGCCGCCCGGCGCCCCGGCCATCAGCGACTCCCCGGCGTTGGCGGCACGTAAAACGGCCAAGGCGGCAAAACCGCCCCGGGGATCTGGTGCGGCGTTGATAACGATGCCGATACTCTGCGCACCCATGCTGGTGCAAAAGATTTCTTCGCCCACCTGCAGTGGCGCCGACGCCGCGACCAGGTAGGTCTGGTTCTTGAGCTTGCCGAGATAGTGGGAGCGGGCGACGATCTCCTGCCCAGGATAGCAGCCCTTCTTGAAATTGATGCCTCCCAGCACCTCCAGGTTCAGTTCCTGGGGAATGACTTTTTCCGTGGTGGCGCGGCTGATCATGCCGACACCCGCCTGTATGGCCCACAGGCGCCAGTCCTCCGCAGCGCCGGCCCGCGCACCCGCTGCCGCCAGCTTGGCGCTCAGGGCCTCCACACGGGATGCGGGCAAAATGATTAGGAAGGCCTCTGCATCCGCCCAGGGCAGGCGGGTAATGATGCTGTCGTCACGAACCACCCCGCTGTTGCCGCTATTCCCCAACGCGACACCGAGGGTGCGGCCGAGCAGTTCCCCCGCACCGTTGCCATGGACGGCCAGCAATGTGAATTCCGGTTCCCCCCGTTTGATCTCCAGTTTGGCCATCATCCGGAACTTGCGTAGGCGCTCGATGACGGTATCGGCCATATCGTCGGCCAGACTCAGCCAAAAGCCGCTGCCGTCGCGCTGCACGTAAAAATTGGCGATCATGCGTCCTTTGGCCGTGCTGTAGCTACTCCATTGTCCGTGACCACTGGCCAGGGCACGCAGATCGTTGGAGAATTGCCCCTGTAAAAACTTTTCGGCATCCACGCCACTGGCGTGAATCAGGCCCAGTTCCGTATGCAGGGGGACAAAGGTAATGACGGCTGAAGACATGCGGATCGACTCCCGTTTGCAGAAACAGCATGGCCCCGATCATACCCGCATGGCCGACGGCGACAAAGTCCTGCCAGATCTATTCTTCGGCAGTGCCGGGCGACAACGCTGGCTGCAAAGTATTCCCTGCATCCTGGCCTTGCTCTGCGCGGGCTTTACGATGCCGCAGGACTGGCGCTGGGGCCTGGTGCTGCTGGTCGCGCCGCTGGCATGGGCGGTCTGGCGCTGCCCCTGGAGCCCGCGCACGAATCGGGAAGTGGCGGAGGCCCTGTTGTCCGGCAGGGACGGCGGTCTGCAGGTACGGATGGACGGCGGCAGCGTGCTGCCCGTTCATCTGCGCGCCCGGCCATTTCTGCACCCGCGCCTCGGCATGATCCCCCTGCGGATCGGCGATGGCCGTCGCGCGGTGCTGATTGGTCTGTTTGCCGCCGGAGACGATCCCTGGCGACGCTGGCGCCTCAGGCTGCGCCAGGAATGGGACGCAAAAACGGAGACTGCTGATCCCGCTGGCTGATGCTGTCCGCCGCGACGGCACGGCGTTGCGGGTGATCACTGTTGAAATGACAGCCGCGGGATTCTTCTCGCAGCAGCGCGGCACAGGTGAGGATTTCCGCGCATTGGCAGAGGTTGCGCAGTTCCTGATACAGCTGCGGTCCGCACAGACTGTCGCTGATGCGCGTACCCAGTTCACCCCAATACGCGCAGGCGGCGCGCAAGCCCTCGTCGTTGCGGACGATGCCCGCCGCCTGCCACATATTTGCCTGCAGCTTCTGCCGCAGGGCGCTGATGTCCGTCCGCTGTGCGGCAGTGGCTGGTCGCCCCGGCGATCGCCCAGGCGTTTGCCGCGGCCTGTCGGGCAGACGCACTTGCCCTTCCAGGTCCGCAACAATGGCCGCCGCACCCACCACACATTCCAGCAGTGAGTTGCTGGCGAGGCGATTGGCGCCGTGCAGTCCGGTAGAACTGACCTCGCCTGCCGCATAAAGGCCCGGAATGGTGCTGCGCCCCGCCTCATTCACGACCACGCCACCGCAGGTGTAATGGGCAGCAGGAACCACCGGAATGGATTCTCTTGTCAGATCATAGCCTTGTGCGCGGCAGTGTGCAAAGATGGCGGGGAAATGCCGACGCACCAAGGTGGCCGGCTGCGCGCTGATATCGAGCGTGACATAGTCGAGTCGATGTTGCTTCATCTCCGCATCGATGGCGCGCGCGACGATATCCCGCGGCGCCAGCTCGGCACGCGGGTCGTAACGCTCCAGAAAAGCGCTGCCATCCGGTAGACGCAGGATGGCACCCTCGCCCCGTAAGGCTTCAGACAACAAGAAAGGCTGGCTACCCGGCTGGTAAAGCGTCGTGGGATGAAACTGAATAAATTCCAGATTGGCAATTTCCGCGCCCGCCCGCCAGGCCAGCGCGATGCCGTCTCCGGTAGCCACCAGCGGATTGCTGGTGTGCAGATACAACTGTCCCGCCCCGCCGCTGGCGAGCACTACTGCCCGTGCCGTCCACAACTCGGGATGGTCGCCCTTTGGGGGGAGCACCCAGGCGCCCTGGCAACGGTCCTCGGTGAGCCAGAGATCGCTGGCATAGTGTCCTTCGGCCATCTGGATGGCGGGCTCCGCCAGCACCCGGCGCAGCAGGGTGCTCTCGATAACGTGGCCCGTGGTATCGGCACTGTGCAGTACCCGACGGGCCTGGTGTCCACCTTCACGGGTGAGATGCCAGCTTCCATCCGGCTGGCGGTCAAAGGGTACCCCCCAGTCGATCAATTGGCGCACGGCGTCCGGGCCCCGACCGATGATCTGCCGGACTGCCTGCGGATGACATAGTCCCGCTCCGGCTCCCAGGGTATCTTCGACATGCAGGGCAATGCTGTCGTGGTCCATATCCATGACCGCTGCGATGCCGCCCTGCGCCCTGTCACTGGCGGAATCATCCGCCCGCCCTTTGCTCACGAGGCCGACACGGCCGAGGCGGCTGAGCCCCAGGGCCGTGCTGAGTCCGGCAGTGCCGGAGCCGATAACCAGAAAGTCGAAAGAAGGCATTTAGGATCCTAAGAAGGGTGTCGGGTGCAGGCGTTGCGAGAATTGGAATGGGTCATGATACGATGGTCGACGGATAAGGTGAATAACGGCACCCCAAGAAGAAAGGAAACGGCCGAATGGGTAAAATCATGGGACGCAGCACGGCGGGTGGTCAGGAACACGGCGCACCCAGCGACCTGCTCCTCGTCCAGCGCGTACAAAAGGGAGAAAAGGGGGCATTTGATCTCCTGGTACGCAAATACCAGCACAAGGTGGTTTCCCTGGTCGGGCGTTTTGTGCGCACGCCAGAGGAGGCCGAAGATGTGGCCCAGGAGGCTTTTGTCAAAGCCTATCGCGCGCTTGCCAATTTTCGCGGCGATAGCGCGTTTTACACCTGGCTGTATCGTATCGCCGTCAATACGGCAAAAAATCACCTCGTGGCCCAAGGCCGGCAGGTTTCCATTGTGGATGTGGAAACAGAAGATGCGGAACAATTTGCCAGCGCCGATGGACTAAGAGAGTACGATACTCCGGAAGGGTTATTACTCAGTAGGGAGTTGGCGGAATATATCAACAAGGCATTGACGGCGTTGCCGGAGGATTTGCGCATGGCGGTCACCTTGCGGGAGTTTGAAGGCTTGAGTTACGATGAAATTGCCCAGGTCATGGAGTGTCCGGTGGGGACGGTGAGGTCCCGGATTTTTCGGGCGCGTGAAGCAATTGCCAGGGTTCTGGCCCCTTTGTTGGAGCAGGAAAAGTCATGAACGATGAAACGCAAAAAGAACTGATGGCGTTCATGGAGGGCGAGCTCAGTGGGCTGCGCGCCAGCCGTCTTGCCGCACGTATGCAGCGTGAGAGCGGTTTGCGTGAGGCTTGGGAGTCTCAGTACCGCGTTTCTTTTCTTCTGCAAAATGACGGGAAAGGGGTTCGTCTGGCATCGGCTGGTTTCGCCGATCGGGTAGCCTGGGCGATCGTGAACGAACCCGGTATCCTGGCGCCGCAACGCCCGCAGCGGCAGGGCAGTTCAAGAAGTTTCTGGGTGAAGACGGGTTCTGTGGCTGCGGTGCTGGTGGTATCGGTGACCCTGGTAGGTCTTCTGCCCCATCCTGGGGTGGGGCCGTCCGTTGCTGGCGGCGGATCTGGTCATTATGCGCAGACCGCCATGCTGAGGGGGTTTTCCACCCGCGGCGAAGAATTTCATCTGAGCCCCGTAGCGGATTTTGCGTCGCCGCCTGTCGGCACAAACGTGGTTATCCAGAGAGATATTCAACGGCTGTGGGTGCCCGGTGGTGGTAACTACCTCGTTTCCTCGCGGGTTTCATCCGCCTATGCTTCGGGGCAGTCTGGTCTGGAAAGTGCGGCCTATACGCCCGCGGAGGGGATCAGTGCGGCTTCCATGGCTTTTCCCGCAGGTTATCCCTAGAATCAGCGTTGGTCAGAATGCGTGCCGATACGTATCGGCACGGTGGCGCGATACCTGTTGCCAAGTGCTGCAGATACCGAGATGATAAGGTACGGTCTTGAATTAAGCAGCAAATCGGATGGTTGGGAGGGGTCTTGAAAAATTGTGTGCTGGGTAGACAGCGCCTTGTGGTGGCGCTTTGTATGGGTTTGGGATTGAGTATAGGGGCGATGACGCCTGCTTGGGCGGATTCCGGTGCCAGCGGTCAGGCGTTGGTGGGGCTGCCTGATTTTACGCCCATCGTCAAACAGTATGGACCTGCAGTAGTGAACATCAGCACGACGGAGACCAGGGTGGCGCGTGGTGCGGCTTCCCCCTTCCCGCCGAACTCTCCCCTGAATCAGTTTTTCGCCCCCTTCTTTGGCGCACCGGGGCAACCTGGAGCACCTGGTGGCGGAGCCGGACAGAAATATCAGGTGCAATCCCTGGGTTCCGGTTTTGTCGTCAGCTCCGACGGCTATATCGTGACTGCGGCGCATGTAGTGAAAGGGGCTCAGAAGATCATTGTCAGTCTCACCAATCATCATCAATACGCAGCTCACCTGGTGGGCCTGTCGGCGCGGATGGATGTGGCGTTGCTCAAGATTGACGCGAAGAATCTGCCGGTGGTACAGATTGGTGACTCCAGCAAACTGGAAGTCGGACAGTGGGTGCTGGCGGTGGGTTCGCCCTTCGGCTTTGAGAACAGCGTCACCCAGGGTGTGGTCAGTGCGACCTCGCGGCCTTTGCCGGATGATCCCTACATCCCGTTCGTTCAAACGGATGTGCCGATCAACCCTGGCAACTCCGGTGGCCCGCTATTCAATATGCGCGGTCAGGTCATTGGTATCAACGACCAGATCTATACCAATAGCGGTGGCTACATGGGGTTGTCTTTCTCCATTCCCATCAATGTCGCCATGGATGCGGTCAAGCAGTTAAAACTACATCAGAAAGTGCATTTTGGCTGGCTCGGGGTCATGATTCAGGACGTCAGCATGGATCTCGCCAAGTCCTTCCACATGAAAGAGCCGGTGGGTGCGCTGGTGTCACAGGTTGTGCCTGACGGCCCGGCTGCCAAGGCGGGATTACGTCCGGGAGATGTCATTGTCTCCTTTAACGGTCAGGCCATCTATAACTCTGGTCAACTACCGCCGCTGGTGGGGGTATTGCCCGCCGGTTTCAAGGCGAAGCTGGGGGTTATTCGTGATGGCAAGCCCATGAGCCTCAACATCGTGGTAGAGAGCCTGCCCGGCAACCTGGAGAATACGGTGGAATCCGCCGCATCCGGCGGTCCGGCGCAGGAAGGTGAAGTCAAACGACTGAATGTGCAGGTGGGTCCGCTGACCGCGGAGGCACGTAAGCAACTGCACGTGAATACTGGTGTCCTGGTCCTCGGGGTTGGTGTGGGGCCGGCGGCAGAAGCCGGTATTCGTCCCGGTGATGTGATCTTGCAGGCGGCACAACAGCAGATTACCAGTGCCGCCGACTTGCAGAAGCTGGTGGCTGCCTTGCCGGCGGGTCAGCCGATCCCGGTGCTGGTGCGACGTGGGGAGGGGAGTTTCTATCTGGTGCTTTCGCTGCCGCATTGAAGCAGGCGATCGCCGCGAAGGGCTGGGCGTTTGTACCAGCCCTTTTGTTATTGCATCCGGCGGGGTGGTAGCGCCCGCCCGGCGCCCATGGATTGACAGGCCAGATGACTGAACAGCAACATATTCGCAATTTTTCCATTATTGCCCATGTGGATCACGGAAAGTCCACTCTGGCGGATCAGTTCATCCGTCTTTGCGGGGGGTTGACCGAGCGTGAAATGTCCAGTCAGGTACTGGATACGATGGATATCGAACGCGAACGCGGCATTACCATCAAGGCGCAGAGCGTGCGCCTGCAGTTTCGCGCCGCAGATGGGCAGGAGTACCAGTTCAACCTCATCGATACGCCGGGCCATGTGGATTTTTCTTACGAAGTGAGCCGTTCCCTGGCTGCCTGTGAAGGCGCGTTGCTGGTAGTGGATGCATCGCAGGGGGTGGAAGCGCAAAGCGTAGCCAACTGTTACACGGCGCTGGAACACAACCTGGAGATCCTGCCGGTCCTGAACAAAATCGATCTGCCGGCTGCCGATCCGGAGCGGGTGCGCAGGGAGATTGAAGCAATAGTCGGGCTGCCTGCTGACGATGCCGTAGAGGCCAGTGCCAAAGAAGGTACCGGTATTCGGGAGATTCTGGAGCGGGTGGTGGAACGCATCCCGCCTCCCCAGGGTGACCCGGAAGCTGCGCTGCAAGCCCTCATCATCGACTCCTGGTTCGACAATTATCTGGGGACGGTGGTGTTGGTGCGGGTGATGAACGGTTCCATCCGTCCCGGTCAGCGCATCCTGACGATGGTGGGTCAGAAACCTTATGTGGTCGAAAAGGTTGGTGTTTTTACCCCAAAATCCCTGATGGTCCCCGCCCTGGAAACGGGTGCGGTGGGCTTTGTCATTGCGGGCGTGCGGACCATTGAAGGCGCCCGGGTGGGAGATACCCTGACCGAGCAGGACCGCCCCGCCAGCGCGCCTCTGCCAGGTTTTCGCGAGGTGCAGCCACAGGTATTTACCGGGCTCTATCCGGTGGACTCGGCGGATTACGAAAACTTTCGCGAGGCGCTGCAGAAGTTGCGCCTGAATGACGCGGCCCTGCAGTTTGAGCCGGAGACTTCACAAGCCCTGGGTTTTGGTTTCCGGTGCGGATTTTTGGGGCTTTTGCATATGGAAATCGTGCAGGAGCGTCTCGAACGCGAGTACCAACTGGAACTGATCAGTACGGCACCCACCGTGATCTA
>Ga0315298_1004145_pt1 | contig 22064 bp, 13 predicted proteins | sample WHS_1_MG_FD_203077 | JGI IMG/M metagenome (GOLD analysis project Ga0315298, IMG submission 203077) | Extremophilic microbial mat communities from Washburn Hot Springs, YNP, Wyoming, USA - WHS_1_MG | ecosystem: Environmental > Aquatic > Thermal springs > Hot (42-90C) | place: USA: Wyoming...
ACACAGCGGGGTGTGCCACTGCTTGCCGAAAGGCAAGCAGTGCGGTGGGGTTGGTTGGGCACTGCTTCTGACGAAGCAGTGGCACACAGCGTACGCCGCAAAGACTATGCCGGAACGGCCGGTCCCGGTTGCGAGCGAGGGCGGGTTATACGAACCATGATCCCGCGCTTACTCGTGGGTGCAATGGAGGGATAAAGAGGCGGGTTATGCACTAGAAGCCCCCTTCTGCTTTTCGTAGATTACCCATTTCTACACAGCCAGCCTGTTTGTCGACCAAAGGGGCAGCTCTCTGCCAAGTTGAGGGCTGGTGGGGTTGGGGTTATTCCGTACATCCCGTAGAGCCGATTAATTTCTCGTAGGCGCTAAAGATGCCAAGGAAGGCGCAATGCCATCTTGCCACCGGACTACCCGCCTTGTTCTTTTGCTAATCGCTCTCGGGGGGGGCCTCGCCCTGGCTGCCGATCCTGGCCGTCAGCTTCCGTTGATCTCGGCCGAGCCAAAAAAAGTGTGGCTTGCTGCGGGTGGGGACTCCGGGGGCGGGCTGCCCTCAGCTCCCCTGCCCCCTGTGGAGGACGGGCGCCGGCGCGATACCCCTTTCGGTCTAGGCGCCATCCCGAAAGCCGCGGAGCAGGCTGCGTTGACGTTAAGGGACCTGGAGCAGATCGCCCTGGAGTCCAATCCTACTCTTGTGCAGGCCAGCATGGCGATACAGGCCGCGCAAGGGAACTATCTCCAGGCAGGTCTGTATCCCAACCCCGCCATTGGATACCTTGCCGATGAAGTGGGCAACGATGGGGGTGCGGGGTTTCAGGGGGGGCTGGTGGGCCAGGAGATCATCACCGGCGGCAAGCTCCGTCTGGCCCGGGCCGTTGCGAGCCATGAAGTGCAGGAGGCCCGCCTTGTGTGGGAGGCCCAGCGACGCCGGGTCCTCAACGATGTGCGGGCGGGCTACTATGAGGTCCTGTTGGCCCAAAGGATGGTGGAAGTCGCCGAGCAGTTAGTGCGTATCGGAGAGGAGGGCGTGCAGGCGACCGAGAAGCTGTTTGCCGCGCAGGAGGTCAGCCGCGCGGACGTGTTGCAGGCGCAACTGGAGGCGGACAAGGCCCGGCTCAATCTGATTGAGGCCCGCAACTCGCTTGCGGCTGCTTGGCGGAGACTCGTGGCCGTGCTCGGCCGTCCGGACATGGAACCCGTGCCGTTGGCCGGCCAGGTCGAAAAGGACCTGCCTCGATTCGAGTGGCAGGAGACGCTCGAGGCGCTATGGGCGCAGAGCCCGGAACTGGCCCAGGCCCGCGCCGGCGTGGAACGGGCCCAGTGCGAACTGGCCCGCCAGTACGCCATGCGCGTGCCCAACCTCGGGGTGGCCGCGGCGGTCAAGAATGACACCATCAGTCACTACACGGTGGCCGACGTGGAGCTGAGCCTGCCTCTGCCCTTGTTCGACCGCAACCAGGGGCGAATCCTGCGGGCACAAGCCGATCTGGTGGCTGCAAGGAACGAGGTTCGCCGGGTGGAGCTGGTTTTGTACAACCGGCTGGCCGCCGCCTTCGAGCAATACGCCATTTCCCGGCAGCGCGTGGAGACCTATACCCAGGCGATCCTCCCGAATGCCCAGAAGTCTTTGGACCTGGTTCGGCTGGGTTATCGCGAGGGGGAGTTTGGCTACTTGAGCCTTTTGACCGCGCAGCGGACCTACTTCGAGGCCAGCCTGGACTACCTTCGCAGCCTCAAAGAGTTCTGGGTTCGCTGCGTAGAACTGGAGGGGCTGCTGTTGCGGGGCGGATTGGAACCTATCCAGCGCCCGGAACCCTCGCTGGACTAGGCAGCGCGGGCCGGATCCAGAAAGCGATCCTCTTTCCAGCGAGAAGCCATTTCGTAGAACACGGGCAGGCCGATCTGCTCGAAGAAGATGGCCGCGGTGAAGCCGCCGACATAGACCACGGCCAAGGGGCGGTGGATTTCCGAGCCCGAACTGGTGCCCAGGGCCAGCGGCAGGACACCCAGCACGAGGATCAACTCGGTCATCAGGATCGGCCGGAAGCGGGTCACAGCCCCCTGCATCACCGCCTCATGCAGGGGCAAGCCCGCCTTGCGGAGGTCGTTGATCTTTCCCACTAGCACCACCCCGTTTTGGAGGGCGATTCCGAACAGGGCGATGAAGCCGATCACGGAAGAGGCGTTCAAGGTCTGTCCGGCCAGGTAGAGGGCGACAGTGCCTCCGGCGAAAGTCACGGGGATATTCAGCAGCAAGAGGAGCGATTGACGCAGCGAACCCAGGGAACCGAACAGCACGACCAGCACGCTGAGCGCCACCACCAGCATCATCCACATGAGTTGCCTCATGGTCCGCTCCTGGCTTTCGAACTGCCCGCCGAACGTGAAGAAATAGCCAGGCGGCAGGGACACTTCGCGGGCGATCTTGGCCTGGGCCTCCTTGACAAAACTGCCGATATCGCGCCCCACCACGTTGCAGAGGATGATCTTCCGCCGGTGCAGATTCTCGCGGAAGATGGTCTGCGGCCCTTCGCCTCTTTCGATGCGGGCCACCTCGGCCAACGGCACATGGCTGCCGAAAGCGGTGTCAATCAACAAGTTCTCGATCGCCTGGATATCTTGCCGATACTTTTCGGGGAGGCGCAAGAGTATGGCAGTCGTTCGTTCGGCCTCCCACACGTCGGTCACCTCCACGCCGTTAAGCGCAGTTTCAATCAAGTCGGCGACGTCGCCGACCGGAACCCCATAGCGCGCCAAGGCTTGCCGGTCCAGCCGTATCAGGACCTGGGGAATGCCCGTGGTCTGCTCGATTTGCAGGTCTGCGACTCCTTCAATGTGGGCTAAACAGTCGTGAATCTCCCGGATTTTTTCGTTCAATACCTGCAAGTCCGGTCCAAACAGCTTCACCGAGATCTGGCCTTCGGTCCCGGTGAGCATCTCGGCCATCTTGTTGGCGATGGGTTGTTCGAAGATGTAGACGATGCCCGGGATTTTGTCCAGCTCTTCCCGCATGGCCTGGGTGAGCTCTACATATCCGCGCGCTCGTTCCTCGCGGGGGCGCAACCGCATCAAATAATGGCTGTGATTAACCGGGTGCACGTCCTCCGATTCTTCCGCCATTCCGGTGGTGCGGCAGACCGAGATGACCTCGGGGAATGACCGGAAGATCTCTTCTACCTTCTTGCCGATGCGGACCGATTCCTCCAGCGAGGTCTCCGGGAGCATTACTGAGGAAGCAATAATCGACCCCTCATCGAGGAAAGGGACGAATTCGCTCCCCATGCGCTCATAGCAGAACCCGCCCGCCACCAGCACCCCCAAAGCCAGCAACAGCACCAGGGCCTTGTGCCGGAAGGACGCGCCGAGGACCGCCTCATACATCCGGGTGGCGAACGCCACGAGCCGGTTTTCCCCCCGCGCACGGCCAAGCGTGCTTCGGCCGAAGGACATGAGCACGGGCTGCAGCGTGATGTTGATGATCAACGCCCCGAAAAGCGAAGCGAGGAGCGCGAACGCGGTAGGCCGGAACATCCTGCCAGCGATCCCCTCCAAGGCCAATAGCGGGAGGAAAACGAGGACGATGATCAGATTGGCCGAGAACAGATAGGGCCCAATCTCCTTGGCCCCTAGAGCGGCGATCTCCAGGGGGGAAGTACGGTCTCGGTGTGTCTCGCGGAATTTGCAGATGTTTTCCACGATGATGACGGACCCGCTGGCCATCTTCCCAATCCCCACCGCCAATCCGCCGAGAGCCATGACGGTCAGCGCCACGTTACCGAGGTGCATCAGCACCAGCGCGAACAGCACGGAGATGGGGATCGTGAGCGAGGCGATGAGGGAGGCGCGGAGGTCGCCCAGGAAAAGCAGGATCACCAGAACCACGAGCACGCCGCCCTGCACCATGGAGATTTCGACGTGGTGCAGCGCGCTCAGTATCAGCTCGGACTGGTCGTAGTAGGGGATGATCTGGATCCTTTGGGAGACATGCCGCTTTACTTGGGCCAGGAACTCTTTGATATTGGCGATCGTCTTGAGGGTATCCACGCCGTACTGCTTCTGCACCACCACTGAGATGGCGTCCATGCCGTTGAAACCGGCATCCCCTCGGCGGAACTTCCCGCCGATTTTCACGTCCGCTACGTCCTTCAGAAACACCGGTATGTGATTTCGCGAGGTGATGACCGTGTTCTCCAGGTCCGCGAGCGACTGGATCCTCCCCTCGCCCTTGATCAGGAACTCCTGGTTCTTTTTGGTGATGATCCCACCCGAGAAATTACGGTTGCTTTTTTCGACGGCCTCTTTGACCTGCGCAATGGTAATGCCATAGTGATGCAGCATTTCGGGTTTGAGGAAGACCTGGTACTGCCGCACAAACCCGCCGAGATTGACCACGAACGATACCCCCTCCACCCCCAGGAGCCGGTAGCGGATGGTCCAGTCGGCGACGCTCCGCAGTTCCAAAGGGTCCACGCCCTGGCCCACCACGGCAAACTCGAAGATCTCGCCCATGCGCGAGGAAACAGGTCCCAGCACGGGCCGCGACGCTCCGAGGGGAAGCTGCCCCGCCAGGATATCCAGTTTTCCGGCCACGATCTGCCGGGCCTGGTAGATGTCGATTCCCCAGTCGAACTCCACGGTGACCACGGACTCGCCGGTGGTCGATTCCGAGCGGACGCGGATGACGTGAGGGGTTCCATGCATCAGGCTTTCCAACGGGAAGGTGATCATCCGCTCCACGTCCTCCGCGGCCATTCCCGGACAGGTGGTAATGATGTTCACCAGAGGCGCATTCAGGTCGGGGTAGATATCCTTGGGCATGCGCTGGTAAACGAGGCCCCCCAGCAGGCAAATCAAGCCCGTCACCAACAGCACCAGCAGCCGGTTCCGCAATGCAAGGTCGATAATCGCACGGATCATCGGTCGCTCCTTGGTGGAAGTTCAGTGGACGCCAGCCGCCTTCAATACCTCTTCCTGAAGCTTCGATCGCAACTGGTGGTTGCCCTCGACGACCACCTGTTCGCCGGCCTTGAGCCCGCTCAGCACTTGATGGCACCTTTCGTACACCGAGCCGGTGGCGATTTCGCGGCGTGCAAATCCCCCTTTCTCCTTCACGAACACGATCTTCTGGCTGCCCTCCTCCAGGATCGCGGCCGATGGCACCACGAGGACCTTCTGCCCCTCATCCAGGATGATGTCCACATCGGCGAACATGCCTGGCTTGAGCAAGCGCGCATCGTTGGCGACCTCCGCGCGAACCGTGATGGTCCGTGTGTCCGCCTTGACCACATCGCCGATATGGCTGACCCGCCCGCGGAAAACCTGCTCGCCATAGGCCGGAACGCGCATTTCCACCTGTTGGCCGACCTTGACTTTGGCGATGTCCTTCTCGTAGATTTCGGCGTCGATCCATAGCAAGCGCGGGTCGATGATGGTGAGGATAGGCGTCGCGGGATCTACCATTGCCCCGCACGCGGCCTTGATCTCCACCACCTTGCCCTCAATCGGGGCGTAGAGGGTGATAGCCGGATTGATCTGATGGGTGCTGGCGATTTGCTTCACCTGCGCCTCGTTGAAGCCCAGGACGTGGAGCCGCTTTTCGGCCACCTCCAAATTGGCCTGCGCCACTTTGTACTCTGCCTCCGCGGCGACGAAGTTCTTCCTGGCCCCAATGCCTTCTTTGAGCAGCCGTTGCTCTCGCGCGAAGTTGACCTTGGCCAGCTCGCACTGGGCCATGGCCTTGTAGAATTCGGCCTTCGCCTCGCCGATATCCTTGCTCTCCAGGACGACCAGGTCTTGACCTTTTTTGACCCAGTCGCCGACCTCCACGTGGATCTCCGCGACTCTTGCGGGGAAGGCGTGACTCACAATGGCCGTCTGCGGCCGCGGTGCCACCACCATCCCCATCGCCTTCAGCACCGAGGGACAGCGGCGATACTTGACCTCTTCGAGCTTGATGCCCAACAGCTCCTGGACCGGGTCGGGCAGGTGAATGACCTCCTTCACGGCAAGGGATTCCGCATGCGCTGTGGCCTCGTGAATAGAGCTAAGGGGCTGATTCTTTTCGCACCCTATGCAAAGCGCGCTAAGGAGTACGAACAACCATAACTGAACTCTCTTGTCCATCACGCACCTCCGCCAGGGTCGAGAATCCGGGGACCAGCCGCCCCAGACATTGCCAGAAAACGCACCATAGCGCGGCGGAGCCGAAAAAGAGGCTCGCGGCCGGTCAGCTTGCCGCTGATTGGGGCGGGGCTCGGGCCGACAAAGGTTGGCCGAGGTGCGCAGGCGGAGAATCCAGAACCGACTCCAGCGTGAGCCAGCCAGTAAGCGGGATGACTGCAACGGCCGGCGCGGGGCCATGGCCTACAGCAAGGCTATACCCCCACGCACACAGCGGACAATTTTCGGTCCCGGCTGTGCCGTCATGCAGGAAGCAGACATGCGCCGCTACCAGCACAAAAGCGGCAGCCATCACCAGCACGGCAAGCGTACACTGAAGCTTCTGCAAGGACATTGCAATTTCCCGCGCGTGCTGTCTTGCTGAACGCCTCCAACGCCTGCCACTGTGGCACCGTCGCCCTGATGCAGGCGGCGGCAGCCGAATCTGGCCTATTATAGCCCCCGACCGGGTCGGGCGGAACAATGCCGCTTTCCTACGGCACGGTTACAGGGTTGCCGTCGGCCTGGCCAGCCAGGTTATGGATAATAGTGGCATCGGTTTGCACAGAGATGGGCCGGACCGAGCCATCGCTCAAGCCGAACTGCACCACGCCCGGGTGGCGGCTGCTGAACTTGGCCCAGTACCAGTCGGGGTCGTCCTCCGGCTTGTCCCAGGCGGCGGTGCCAAAGGCCCCGCAGCCGATCCAAGAGAACGCCGTGGCCGTCGCCCCCGCCGGCGGCCGGCCGCTGGTTACCTCGCCGAACAACAGGGTGTTGCTGGAGCCATCGGTAATGGTGCGGAAATCGTTCTTCGAGCGGTTGGTGAACACGCCGGCATAGCGGTCCGTGCTAGGGACACCCGTTCGGCCGAGATATCCCGACACCCCGATGTAGTTGGTGCGGCCGAGCACGTCTCCGGCCCCGCCGCCGAACGCCGCCCCGGCAAAGGTCACATACGGCGCTTGATAGTAGAAGTGGATGAGCGCAAAGACGGCCGGGGTGGCATACGGCTGGTCAGAGGGGCACACGAAGGTGGCGATTCGGGTCTGACCCAGCGCCCACGCCTGAGTGCGATACCAATAAGGGTCGCCGGGCTGTTCAAGGTCCCACAGCGAGATGTTCGCGTGGCTGGACCGGTCGGTATCCATCTGGTCATGCACCGGCGACAGTTCCAGGTACGGCAGCAAGAAGGCCAGCGATCCCACGTGCTGCGCCGTATGGAAAGGCGGAACCGGCCCCTGGGGCTGCGGGCCCAGGTACCCGGGCGGAAACCGCTGATGTGCATCCTGAAAATGGTGGCAGGCCGTGCCCATCTGCTTCAGTTGATTGGAACACTGCGAGCGGCGGGCCGCTTCGCGCGCGGCCTGCACGGCCGGCAGCAACAGGCCCACCAGCACCCCGATGATGGCGATCACCACCAGCAATTCGACGAGCGTGAATCCCGCCCGCGCACTCCGCCCGCCCATGGCCATTGGCTCCGATTAGAATAAACCCGCCGGGTGCGCGCCCGAAACGCACACCCCTCGTCGGGAAGCGACAGTGGGGGCAGACCTTGCACAGGTCCGGCAGCGTCTATTCTACACGCAACGTGGGGGCCAAGCCACCAAGGCCGCGCTGGCGGGCAACCAGGGCGCTTGCGGAGAGGCCGCCTTCAGGCTGGGTGCACCGGAGGGGCGGCGGCCGATTTTTCTGGCGGAGCCGCGCAGGGGGCTAGCCCTGCCCGGGCCAGTACCCACACCATGGGGCACCAGTTCGTAAACGCCGATTGCAGGAGATTCAGCCCCACAAAGGCGGTCAGCAACAGCCAATACGGGCTCAGCGTCACCGCCAACCCCACGCTGATCAACACCACGATCCCGGCAATCAGCCGCAAACCACGTTCGATGGTCATGGAACACGCTCCCAAAAACTCGAATAAAACAGGCCGTCGCCTGCCGCCGTCCAGGCCGACAGACGTGCCCAGCGGTAAATCGCCTGGATCGCCTGCGACCCGACGGCTTACCTGGCAGAACTTGGCGATTGGGGGCCGCCGCTACCCAGTAGGCTTGGATTCTTCTCCGTGGCCTCGGCCGACGATTCGCTGGCCTCTGTAACAGCCCCTGCTGGCTCTTGGCGGCTGGCGCCGCCACCCTCTGTCTCCGGAACACAATAAGGCGTCTGGCAGCACCCGCTCATGCAGGTAGGAACCCCAAGCCAGGGGAGGACCCATCGGCTCAGTACCACCCAAGCGGCCACCAAACCAAGCACCAATAACAGGTCTCTCATCCCGCACACCTCAAAGGGTTTTTGACGCTGAACGGTCGGACGCCCTTCCATCCGGGCGCTTCCCGACCCTTCGGTATTGATGTTCCCAGGGACCCGGAAGTTACAGCAGTCCGCAGAGCGCGTGCCCCCAGGGGCAAGCGCCGGTGCTAGCGGGAAAAGGGGCCCAGCGGTTGGGCGTCAAACCCTTGGTGTCGCAGGCGATCGACAAAGCACTCCGGCCCGTGGGTGCAATACACCTTGCGGGGATGGACGCGGTGGACCGCTTCGACCAGACCATCGTAGTCTGCATGATCCGAAAGCGCTACGGCAAAGTCGGCGCCCAGCCGGCTACGCATCTCCACATTCGCAGCCCAGCCGGTCACCGCGATGCGGACTTGGCCGTTGTCGAACCGCCTGCCCGCGTGCGGCGGGACCACCCAAACGGCCCCCGGCTCGGGCAGACCGACCGAACATCCCTGGCAGCCCACGGCCACTCCGAAGGCCTCGTACACTTGGGTAACCTGAAACGCGCGGGGGTGCTGGAACACCACGAAGCCGGCGTCCGCGAGGATTCGGGTTACTTCCTGCGCTTTGCCAAGTGCATAGGCCTCGACCACGGGTACTTGGTGGCGCCGCAGAATTTGTGCGACGAGGTGGCAGAGGTGTTCGATGGCCTCGACCCGCGGCGGATGCCGCCAGGAAGGATCGCCGTAGGTGCTTTCGATGATCAGGATATCGGCGTGGGGGAGTTCGGCGGGCTCGGCCGTGGCCGAGTCGCCCAGTTTGAAGTCGCCGGTGTACAAGAGCGAGCGCTGGCCATCTTCGGCCAGCAGCATGGCCGAGCCCAAACAATGCCCCGCCGGATACGTGGTCAGCCGCAGGCCGCCCCACTCCGTCGGCGTGCGGTAAGGAAGTTCACGGATGGGGCGCCCGCCCAGCCGCAATTGGTACAAGGCCGCCGTCGCCGGCGTACACAAAGTATACTCGTGCCGGGCGATATGATCGGTGTGGGCGTGCGAGATGAACGCCCGGGGCTGACGTCGGCGACAATCGATGGCCAAGTCGGCCTTGCGAAGTTTCAGCCCGTTTTCCCAGTAAAACACGCCTGCACCGTTGGCGAAAGATACCGAACGGGGGTCCTTTTTTCGCCCCGGCCAAGAGCCATCCTACCGGCGCCGCGCAAGACGACCCCACGCGCAGCGGAAGGGGCACGCCTCATCTCGTCCGCCGCGACAGCCAGGACCGGTAAAGACCCGGTGCAGCCGCGACGAAGCGCAACCCTTCGCGCACCCCTCTTAAGGCTCTCTCCTTGTGCCATTCTACGCGGCGGGGCACAGGGGGCATAGTCGCTGGAAGCTTGTGCTGGCCTGGGGGATGTGAAGGCGGGGGTATAATTGCACAAATCGAGCTGGCAAGTGCCACGGAGCCCGCGTAGGATTTTCTCCATGCGCGTCGCAGTATTCAGCACCAAGTCGTACGATCGGGAGTTTTTGCTTTCGGCCAATCAGTCGGAAGGGCACGAGCTGGTGTTTTTCGAGCCGCGCCTGACGCCCCAGACCGCCAAGCTGGCTCACGACTTTCCGGCCATCTGCGCGTTCGTCAACGACCAGCTCGATGCCCAGGTGTTGTTGATGCTGGCCCGCGGGGGAACAAAGCTCATCGCCCTGCGTTCGGCGGGTTTCAACCAAGTAGATCTGATGGCGGCCGAGCAGTTGGGGTTTATTGTTACGCGCGTTCCTGCCTATTCGCCCCATGCCGTGGCGGAGCATACCGTTGGCCTGTTGCTGGCCTTGTGTCGCAAGCTGCACAAGGCGTACCTGCGGGTGCGCGAGGGGAATTTTTCGCTGGAAGGATTGTTGGGGGTTGACCTCTTCGGGCGGACGGTTGGCGTGGTGGGCACCGGCAAGATCGGGACGCTGGTGGCCCAGATCCTCGCCGGCTTCGGCTGCAAGATCCTTGCCTACGATGTGCGGGCCAATCCCGCCGTCGAGGCCCTTGGCGGCCGATACGTCCCGGCCGAAGAGCTGTTCAGCTCCAGCGATATTGTTACGTTGCATTGCCCTTTGATGCCCGACACGTACCACTTCATCAACGAGGAAGCCCTGGCTCGGATGAAGCGGGGCGTCATCCTCGTGAATACCAGCCGGGGGGCCTTGATCGACACGCGGGCGGTCGTCCGGGCGCTTAAGTCGGGCAAGATCGGGGCTTTGGGCCTGGATGTGTACGAAGAAGAAGCCGATCTGTTTTTCCAGGACCTGTCCACGCGGGTAATCCAGGACGACGTGTTTACGCGGCTGTTGACGTTTCCCAACGTGATCATCACCGCGCATCAGGCGTTTTTCACCCGCGATGCCTTGGAGGCCATCGCCCGCGAAACCCTGGCCAACATCACCGACTACGAACAGGGTCGTGCGCCGCGCGGCCTTTTGACCCCGGCCCAGGCGCTGGCCGCCGCCCGCTGAAGCTCGCTTCGGGCGCCGACCTATCGCAGCAGTTCGCCATACAGGGGCAAGTGGCGGTAGGGTACTTCAAGCATCAGCAAATTGAGGGTCGTAACGTACAGACGCCCGCCTTCTTTGGCCCAGCGGTCGGCGACCGGCTGCCACGGATGCCAGCTTCCGGCCAGGGGACCCGTGGGCACTTGGCTGTCGGCCAGCAGAGGCCCAAGGCGCCGGTACCACGCCGTCCAGAACTCGCCCTGCATCTGGAACATGACTTGGGTGGCGTAATACCAATAGTAGCTGTCGCGGGTGGATTGGCTGGGGGTGCCCAGGGCAGGAAGGTTGGCCTGCAGCACGCGTGCGCCCTGCACTAAGGGGGGATGGTTCTGCTGCCAGCCCAGGTACATGCGCATCAGCAGGCCTTCGGCGGTCATGGCCAGATTGGGCCGGCGGCCTTCGCGCTGCTGAGGCGTATCGGCCGCATAGGGGTTATAGCGGTACTGGGCCCCGCCGGCGGCCTGGGCGAGGTCGAGCCAGTGGGAGACTTTGTGCAGGGCTTCGGCCGGCACCTCCAGGCCAGCCATTTGCGCACTTTTCAGTGCCATGAGCATCCACCCCGAAACCGACGTATCGGATTCCAGTTGGGGCACGTAGCGCCATCCCCCGAGTTCGGGATGCTGGGTGGCGAGGATGAAGTCCACGGCCCGTTGGGCTCGTCCGCGGAGTTGGCGATCCCCGGTCATGCCATAGGCCTCGCACAGGGCGATGCTGGCCATGCCATGTCCGTAAAACTGGGCAAACCGGGTGCGGTCGGTTTGCGGAGCAAACAGGCAGCCATCGGGCTGCTGGTTTTGCGTCAGCCATTGCAGAGCGCGGCGGACCGGTTCCTGGTATTGGCCATCCAAGTGGGTGTACCCCGCGCCCAAAAGGGCCAGCAGGGCCAGGCCTGTGGCTGCGGTGTCCCCATGCATCTCGCCCCAGGCGGCATCGGCGTAGCCGGGCTGGGCATCGTGGGGCGAGCGATCCAGCGACCAGTGGCCGTCGGGAAACTGGTGTCGCACAAGGAACTCAATGCCGCGTTCCACGGCCTGTTCCCACTGCTGGGTGCCATAGGCGCGGGCGCGGGCGGCTCGCTGGCCGGGCTGGCGTGCCTGGAAGGCTGGCTTGGGCTCTTCGCGGATGCGGCCTTCCAGGCTGAGCACGGCCGGACTGCGCGTCAAAGGCGCCCGGCCGAGGGCGGAGACTCCCGCGGCCTCGCCGTCGGCCAGTTCGCGCCGCGTGGGTAATGTGAGCGGTCCTGGGAGGTGCTGGCCTATTGCCCCGTTCGGCCCGCCCGAGAAAGTATCGGGGCCGGCCGGCAAAGTGAGCGCCAAGCGGCCCGGTGCGGCATGGGGGCGACTCGGCCCGCCCATTGCCCCGGCCACGCCCGCCTCCACCGTGGGCGGCCCGGACGAACCTGTTGCGTTGGGCTCCGACGGTCCGCTCGCCGATGGGGCCCTCCCCGCAAAGGTAGCGGCCGGCTCATCAGCAGTGGTTCCCGGAAGCGTCATCTCACCGGCCGAGCGGGGAATCTCGGCCAATGCTTTACCCGCTCCGCTTTCCACTGCAACGCCGCGTTCGGAAAGCCCGGCGCCCGCCCAATCGGTGCGGCGCGGCCCCCGGTGGGTGCCCAGGGGCAGCATCGGGCGCGGCAAGGTGCCCTGGGCCAACTCGCCGGTATTTGTTCCCGGGGTTACGCCAGGCAGTGTGGCCGTTCGACGTTCCACGGCCACGCCCGGTCGGACTGCGCCGGATCCTGGCTCAGACTCAGCATGAACGGAAGTACCCGGTGGGGGTGCGGGCCGGGCAGCCACTGTGCTAGTCTCGGCGGCGGGATGGAGGATGCGAGGGGCGAGCGATGGCGAGGCCATTGGCCGCAGTGCATCCGGGCCGGCAACGCTTTCCATCGCCACCTCGGCGTCAAGTCGGCGGGGCGAGGCCGCCTGGCGAGCCGGTAAGGCGCGCCAAGGAAACTCCAGTTCGGCCAAGGTGGAACTGCCACCGGGCACCAGGGCGGCCCGGGCTGGAGGTGCCAAACGCGGGGCATCGATGCCGGCCGGGGTTGTGGCTGCGGCCGCCGCAGGCGCTGGGGCCGGGGTTTCCACCGGCGCCGCTTCCAATCCCGCTGCGCTGGCCCGCCCCACCGCCGCGAGTCGGGCCGCCGGTTCCGGCGAAGGTTGCGGCTCCTCCCGCCGCCGGGCCAATTCGGCCGAAGGGATGCCCGCCTCCAGACGAGCAGGCGGCAGAGCACCAGGCCGCACTCCGCCGGCCTCCGGAATCCGCCGAGTAGCGCGGGAAGCCTCGCTCGGCTGGGGTGGCCGCATCGGCTCGGCCGGCTTTACCCGGGGCAAGGCGATCGGAGCAGAAGGTTCCAGCCGCGGTTGCGACCCCTGCCGCACCAGCATCGCCGTCGTGGGCGGCGGAGTGGTTTCCTGAGGTGGCAGTTCGGCCCGCCTGGGCTTCGGAGCTTGCGGCAGAGCCTGGGCAGAAGGTTCGGTCTGGTCAACCGGCCGGGGCTGCAAAGCAGGCGCTGCCGGCATACGCGGTTTGGGTGGCGTTACGGACGGGGATTCGTGGGGTTCGGCCGGCACCGGCCGCTCGAACTCTTCCACTTTCTCGGGCTCCTCGACCGCTTTCCAATGATAATCGGGAAAGCGCTCGGGCGAGATCTCTTCCAGCGATTCGAGTTCCTGTTCCCGAGCCAACAACCACACCCGCAGGTGCTGGGTGTGCAGGAAGACGGCCAACCAAAGGTGGAACACCAGACTCAGGACAAGGCAAAGCTGAAGGCGTCGCACGGCAGCCCGGCGGAGGAGAGCGGCGGCCAGCAGCAGCCATATGGCCAGCACGGCCACCAGGGCCGACTGCCCCCAACCGCTTTCCGCCAGCACCGACCATTGCCGCGCAGCCCATAGCGGTCGGGGGTCGGGAAACGGTGCCGTGGAAACCACCACCCCAAGGGTCGATCCCACCAACAATCCGATGGCCACGTAGATGGGCCACAGCGGGCCCGCACTGTCGGCCCGGTGCCCCGCGGCCCTGCCGAGACGGGTGGCGTCGCTCATGTCAGTTCCCTTGGGCAGGCGGGCCGGCCACAGCAGTGGCCTTGTACCGCACCTTGGCTTTGACACAGGCGTTGATGGCGCCTACGACGAACTGCCAGGGACAACGGCGATCGGCCCGCAACAGGGCGCTGGCCCGCCCCGGATTGTTCACCGCGGCCGCCCGCAAAATGCCTTCCAATCGCGGCAGGTCCACGCTCTGGCCGCCGGTGAAATACCTTCCGTCGGCCGTGATATTGACCACGATTTCCCGCGGCCGGGACACCAGCGGCATGGCTTCGCTGGCCACGGGAAGCTGCACGTCCATTTGCCGCTCCTCTTCCTCGGAAAGTGAGGCTGTGACCAAAAAGAAGATCAACAGCAAGAACACCACGTCGATCAGTGGCGTCATGGGGATCGATTCTACCGCCGACTTCTCGCCGAGCGATACGCGCATGGCAAATGACCTCGGGCCGGGTTGGCAAGGCAAGGCCTACAGGCCCCGCACCGCTACGCTGGATATCCTCGTGGCTGGCAAGGATTGAACCTCAAAACAAGAGCTATCCGCTGCGCACGGCATCGGCGGAGGGGAATTTCCCTCCGTCGGAGCTGACCACCGGAGGCGGTTCTGGCGGGCCGGCTTGCCCTGCGGAGACCGCCGACCACATGGTCGCAGGGGCAGGCGGCGGAGGGCCGGCGAGGCCGCCGGCCGGCGGAGGCTCCTTGCTGGAGCGCAGCCGGCGCTGGGCCCGCTCCAGGTTGACCACCACGATGGCCAGCACCTCTTCCAGTTCACGGAATCGGCGGAGCAGCCGGCCGCCATACAGGTGCCCCAAAAACGCCGCCGGAATCGCCACGCACAGACCTGCAAAGGTGGTCACCAAGGCCATATAGATGCTGGCAGCCAATTCCTGGGCGCGGCTGACGCCCGGCGGCAGGGTGGAGATTTTGAAGAACGCCAGGATCATGCCTTGGACCGTCCCCAGCAAGCCCAGCATGGGCGCCACCTGCGCCGACAGCGCCAACCACCGGTTGCCGCCAGCCAGCCGGTCGGCTTCGCGCTCCGCCGCCTCGCGCCCGGCCTGCTCCATTTCCACTACAGGGCGGTCGGCCTTCAAGAGCATAGCGCGAATGGCCGTGGCCCCCGCCGACGGAAACCGCACACACAGCCGATACGCTTCTCGGGGATCCAGCCCCCGCTCCGGATGGCACTGGCCCTTAAGGGCTTGCACCAATGCCGGAGGGAGAATGGCTCCCCGGCGCAGGGCGATGGCCCGCTCGAACGCCAGCGCCACCACCAGCACCGAGAACAGGAAGATGGGGATCATCAGCGGCCCGCCCTGGTAGGTCAGTTTCAGATAATCGAGCCGGGTTTCGGCCGGGGCGGGCACGGCCGCCGTGGGTTCCTCAAGCGGCTTGGGCTCCGGGGCGCGCAAGGCCTCGGCGGCCCGACGTTCGGCCTCGGTCAGGCTCGCCGGCGGCGTGTGTGAACCAGTTGCTCCCGAGTCCGCAGGTCCAGGCTCGCGCGCCACACTGGGCTTCGCCGGCACGCCCTGGGGCGGCACCGGCTGCTGCCCCCACGCATTCGCCGGAAAGCAGCATGCCAGGGCCCACCCCGCCGCCATCAGCCAACCTGCCATCCAATGCAGTGGCCCCGTGGAGGCGGCAGAAACGCGCGGCCGGGCCAAGGGGGGCCGTTTCGCGAAAAAGATGCTCGGTCTCATGATCCAGCCTCGATTGCTACCTCGGCCTCCCGCCGGCGGCTTCATTTCGACAACGCCGCCAGACGCTCTCGGGCCAAGGGGACCTTGTCGCTTTGCGGATACTTTTCCACCAGTTCCTGATATAGCTTTATCGCCTGGCTCTTCTTGTTAAGAACCTCGAAGCACCGGGCAGCCTCGTAGGTGGCCTCGGCCTGCCACTTGGGATAGCTGTAGCCGTACGCTACTTTGAAGAAACTCTTCACCGCTTCGGCATGATCCTGGTTCTGGAACTGGATCTCGCCAATCATGAACTGGGCGCGGGCGGCGACTTCGCTACCGGCCCGGCCCACTTTATCGGTGGTCGCAATGGCTCGCTGGTAAGAGGCCAGGGCGTCGGCCAGCCGGCCAAGGTTCTGCTGGGCCCAGCCCAACTCGTAAAGAATCTCGGGAGCCGCCGAAGAATCGCCGAACTTCTCCGCGCCCCTTGCCAGGTGCCGGGCCGCGGCTTCCCACTGTTTGAGTTGACCTGCGGCCTGCCCGGCGTGCAAAACCGCCAACGCCTGGAACTCGCGGTTCTCCAGCGCCGGCAGGGCCTCGTACGCCTTCACCGCCTCGGCAAATCGCGAAAGCTTGAAAAGACATTCCGCCTCCATGAAGGCCGCATCGCCGGCCAGGGGGCCGGTGCGATACCGCTCCCGCTGGTACGCGAAGGTCTTTTGGGCGTCGGCATAGTTCTCCTGATGGTAATAGCACCAGGCCAGCTTGTGCACGGCCTTTTCGCCCAGGGGCGTGCCATCTTCCTTTTCCACCACCGCATAGTAAGCGATCGCAGCCGCCGAGTAATCTTTGGCCGCATACGCCGACTCGCCCACATGGTACTGGGCCTCGGAAGCCAAGGGGCTTTGGCGATGTTGCGCCGCCAGCTTGTGGAAGCACGCGGTGGCTTCGCCTTCGCGGCCCTGAAGCTTCAGCGCCCAGCCCCACTGGTACAGGACCTTATCGGCATCCGCGTAAGTGGGTTGCTCTTGCAAGAGGGTGGCAAAGCTATCGGCCGCCGCTGCGTACTGCTTCAGCTCAACCTGGCACAGGCCGAGCAGGAAGCGGGCGTCACCCCGCTCTTTACCCTGCAGGCTGGCAAGGGCCTGCTGGAGGTCTTCGATCGCCAAAGCGTACTTGCCCGACTGGTACCGGGCCAAGGCGCGGGCATAGCGGGCCCGAGGTGCCAGCGGATGCCGCCCAAACCGTTCCAATAGCATAGCCAGCGCGGCCTCGGCCGCTCCCGGATCTTTCGCCTCCAACAGCGCGCCGCCTTGTTCGTACAGGGCATGGGGGGCCAGGGGGCTTTCGGCCCAGCCAGTGGCTACCCGTGCGAATTCGCTGGCCGCGCGCCGGGGATCGCCCTCCTGCATGGCGCATTGCCCGAGCCGATAGTGGGCCTGATCCAAAAGCGGACTCTTGGGAAAATCGCGGACCAGCCGCTGGAGAGCCTCGCGAGCTTTCTGGACGTGCGCCGCTCCGCCCGAGGCCTGCGCCAAACCGAGGTAGGCGCGGCCAAGCGCCAACAGGATCTGGCTGGCATGGCGGCCTTGGGGCTGGCTGGCCAGGGCGGCCTCCAGGGACTGGGCCGCGGCCGCAAACTGCTTCTGTTCCAACTGGCTGCTGCCCATAAGGTACTGGGCTTCGGCTTTGGCCTCGCCCGACTTCAGGCTGGCCAGCACCGGCTCCAGCGCAGCGATGGTATCGCCATAGCGCTGTTGACCGAACAGGGCCGCCGCACGCCGCACCTTCCACACTTCGGCATCCGGATGGCTCGCGAAATCGCGGAGCAGTGCGGCGTAGGCGGACTCGGCTTGGGCAAACTGGCCCAACTGCAAGCTCCCTTCAGCCGCAAGGGCGGTAACCTCGGGCCGCAAGGCGTGCTGCCCATAGGCCTTGAGGAACTCTTGTGCATGCCGCACGGCATTTTGGGCCTCGCCCGTCTCCAAGGCGGTAAAGGCCGCCAGGTAAAGGGCCTGAGGTGCGGCCGGGTCTTGCGGATACTTGGTGGCTAGCGCCGCGTACAGCCGGCCCGCCTCTGCCCGGCGCCCTGGCAAGTCGTACATCGCGTCGGCTTGATCCAAAAGCAGTGAGGGGGCCAGCGGCGAGTTGGCGGCTCTGGGCAGCACGGCCTCGATCCGGGCCAACGCCTCCTCGGGCCGATGCTCTTTGAGCAAGGATCGGGCTATCCAATGGACTGCCTCCAGCCGGTCCTTCAATTCCTTTTCCGGCACCTGCTCCAACAGCTTGCGGGCCTGCGCATAATCGCCTGCCAAATAGTAACTCTTGCCGCCCGCCAAAAGTGCTCGGGCCACGTACCGCGACTGGGGGAACTTTTGCGCTATAGCGGTGTACGCCTGTGCGGCTTCGGGGTAGCGCTTGAGTTGCAAGAGGGCGTCGGCCTGGCGCACGAGGGCCAAGTCGGCCAGGGCGAAATTAGGCCGGGCCGCCGCCGCGGCGAACCGCTGTATCGCCTCAACCGCCTGGCCCGTCGCCAGCAGGGTCTCGCCTCGCCGCAGCTCCACTTCGGCCGCCAGCCGATGTTCGGGATACCGCGACAGAAACGCCTCGTATACCTTTCCCGCCGCCTCCAGCTCGCCCAACTCTTCGCGGGCAACGCCCACCGCATAGGTGGCCTCGGGCGCCAGCCGGTGCTGCCGGTCCTTGGCCACCAAGGCCGTGTAAGCCTGGATCGCCTCCGCTTTTTTGCCCAAAGCGTACAGGCATTCCCCGCGATAGTACAAAGCATCGGTGGCATAGGCGCTATCGGGGAACTTGGCCACTAAAGTATCCAGGGTGGCCAACGCCCGCTCGTACATCGCCGCTTGGCCGGCCTGCGCCAGCGCGAATTGGCTTGCCGCAAGATAAAGACACGTCGCATCCAAGAGTTCCAGCTTCGGAAACTTGCTCAGTACGGTCTCAAACGTGCGGACCGCCTCGGCGTGCTTGCCAGTCTGATAGTAGCAAACACCCAAATAATGGTAGGCCTTGCCCACCCGAGGCTCTTCCGGGAACTTGCGGATGAAAGCCTGCCACTCATCGGCCGCCAAAGCATATTCGCCCCGGTTTTGCAGCGCGGCCGCTGCAGCGTACCGGGTGGTGGCGTCGGTCTCCTGCGCCAAAGCCAGTAAAGATCCGCCCCCCAACGCCCACCCCACCACCAGGGCGAAGCCTATCCTCCGTGGGATGTGCCAACCGCACGCCATCACCATCACCTCGCTGCCGGGGATGGATCAAACCAGCCCCCGCGTGCCAAGCACGCGCCAGGGCCAATACCACTCCGTCGCCTAAGCCGCCTCGCCCCCGGCCCGTCCGTTTTATCATACCAAACCTCGGCTACTGGCAAAGGGAGCCCCGTGGAAAAGGACCAGAACCGCGGCAGAGTGCGCCTTCCAGAACCCCCGCGGGAGATTCATCGCGCCGACGGCGACGAAGCGTGGCGGCCGTAAGCCGCGGCATTCCAACTGCTCTTCGAACCTTGCGGCCGCTCGGGCCATCGCCGCCTTCTGGGCCGGCCAGGCGTAGAATGTGGTGCGTGAACACCCTGCGTGTGCTGCGTTTGCCGGGTCCCCAACCGTGTTTGTCGATTTTGCGCGTGAAGGTGCGGCAGGTCAGGCCTTGGGCGTCGGACCGACGTGTCAGGAGGTGCAGTCCAAAAAGAAGATGGCCCCGCCGCCCTCGCGGGGGCGATAGCCCGCCATCCAGCCATGGGCCGACGCGACACGCCGCACCATCGCCAGGCCCAATCCGGTCCCGTCGGGGCGGGTGGTAAAGTAAGGGGAAAACAGGCGCTGGACATGTTCGGCGGGGACACCGGGCCCACGGTCGCGGATTTCGATGCGGCAGCGGGACGCCCCCAGGGGGACCGCAGCGATTTCTACCTCAGACCGCGGCGGCGCGAAGTGGATGGCATTGGCGGCCAGGTTGAACAGGGCCTGGCGAAGCATCTCCGCGTCGCCGTGCACCCAAACGCCATCCAGCCCCACAAGGTTCAAGCGGACCTCGTGCGCCTCCAAATCGGGTTCCAAGAGGCGAGCCAACCCTTGCACAAGGGGCCCCAGGGCTACCGGCCTACGCACAGGCTCAGCAGGCCGGACGAAGGAAAGGAACTGGTTGATGCGGCTGGTTACGCGGTCGCATTCCTCGATGAGGGCGTGAAGTCGCTCTTTTTCGTCTGGCGAAGGGGAGGACTCGCTCAGGCGCTGGGCCCAGCCGCGAATGAGGGCCAGCGGATTGCGGGTTTCGTGGGCCAATCCAGCGGCAGCCTGGCCGAGATCCCGCAGGTGCCGGGCTTCGGCCTCGAGCATGGCGGCGTGGGTTGTTGCGTCGGCCAGGCGGAGGCTGGCCCACCATGCCACCGCCAGGAGGGCCAGCACGCCTCCGGCAGAAACGGTCGCCACCAGCCGAAGGCGGGCCTCCCGTCGGCAGGCGGCGTCGCACCCGGTGCGGTCCAGAGCCAGCAAAGCCACGAGGGTCTGATCGCGAACAAAAGGACTGGGCTCGCCCCCTGGACGCCGGAGGCGCGCCAAACCGCGACCTGGTCCGGACCCCAGCCCGCCATCGGCCAACTGATCGAGGCGAAACGCGGTGCGGAGCACCAGCGCCTCCGCGGTCCAGGATTCCTCGCCCTCTGCGGCCGGTTGCCAGGCGAGGGTGTCGGCTATATCGGCCAGCGAGGGATTCCGGCCCGCCCGGAAAACCACGCCATCCTGCTGGCCGGCCACTGCCACCGCCAGCACGTCGTCGGCCTCGGCCAAGGCCTCCAACTGTGCCTGGAGTTGGCTGGGAAACCCAGGCCCGAACCGCCGGTGAAAGCGGATCCCCCCTACCAGCGCTTTCATCACCGTCTGCCCCTGACGGCGCAGGGCGTGCCGTGCCGCTTGGGAGGCGTGCTGGTATTCGTGATATTGCCAGGCGGCCAGCGCAGCCCACAAAACCGGCAGTAGCACGGCCAGGACCTGCCAGCGGGCCAGCAGCCGAGAAAACACCCGATTGGGCCTTGTGACAGTCATGTGGGCCCCTGCGACCGCAGTTCGTTCCAGGTGCGGCGCACCGCGGCGACCATTGCCCGGATGTTCTCCTCCGGCGTGTCGCGGGGGACCATTTCGCCCGTGTTAAACAGCCAGCCCCCCTGAGCCCCCAGCCGGACCAGGCGTTCGGTCTCGGAGGCCACCTCCTCCGGCCTGCCCCGGAGCAACAGGGCGATCGGGTCCAGGTTGCCGCTAGCGCAGCACCGGCCGGCTAGCGCCCGGCGGACCTCGGCGGCATCGGCGGCCGGACCGCAATTGATGATATCGGGCCCGGCTTCGGCCTCGGCCAAGAGATAGGGGATCGAGATTTCGCTATTGTGCAGATGCACGATCGCGCCCGACGCCCGGGCGCGGGCTACCAGACGCTGGCACGCCGGAAGGGCCACCCGCCGGTACTGCTCCAGCGAGAGCATGCCGGAAAACGCATTGCAATCGCCCAGCCAAATGGCATGCGCCCCGGCCTGGACCTGGGCTTCGATGTAACGGCCCTGGAGTTCGACAAAGAAATCGCAAGCCCGGGCCAGCAAATCGGGGTCCCGAAGCGCCAGCACCATCGTCTCTTCCAGCCCGAACAGCAACCCCACCGAGCTGTACGGGGCGGCGCAACTGCCTTCAATAAGTACACGCTCGCCAAAGTGTTCCCGCAGGCGCCGCAGCGCCAGAAGCTTTTGCGGCATGCGACCGTCCTTGCGGGGATCAGGCATAGAGAGGCGATCCAGCGTTTGGGCCGTGGCCGGCAGGTACTCGCAGGTGGCCCGAAGAATGTGCCCCTGGCCCCGCGTGCCTACGCCCAGCGGCTCGAACTCGAAGCAGTCGTCCACCTGGAGCCACGCCCAGTCGTAATCGAACTCCTCGATGGCCGCGGTCCACACTTCGGCCATCTTGTGACCGTCTTGGCAGACCTCCTCATACGCATACCGGCCGTACCACCGCACGTCAAACTCTTCGCTACAAGCGAAGACAGGCATGCGCTGGGGCCGCTTTCCGGCGATGGCCCACCGCACGTCCTCCACTACGCCCTCGTATGCCACGACATCAACCCTTTGCGGTCTTGCGGCCTTTGCCGGTGGGTTTCGGCCGAGACTTCGCTTAAGAAGTGACCTTTTCGAACTGGTTGGGCACAGGCAACACACCCCTGCGCGCTCGAAGTGCCTGGGCGCGTTCAGTATCAGGCCGGAGCTGAGCCCCGTCAATCCGCGGGGCCGTGGCACATAGCCGCAACCAGTGTGCCACTACTTGCCGCAAGGCAAGCAGTGCCGTGCGGGCAAATGGGTAGCACGGTTTCTGCGAAGCCGTGGCACACTCCCCAAACTCCATCGGTGTGCCACTGCTTGCCGCAAGGCAAGCAGTGCCGTGGAAGGAAATGGGTAGCACGGC